>Ga0209395_1000085_pt1 | contig 148431 bp, 124 predicted proteins | sample GOMGulsemesocosm_3_FD_184635 | JGI IMG/M metagenome (GOLD analysis project Ga0209395, IMG submission 184635) | Methane-oxidizing microbial communities from mesocosms in the Gulf of Mexico - GOM9D Gulf of Mexico (SPAdes) (version 2) | ecosystem: Environmental > Aquatic > Marine > Cold seeps... | reverse complement strand
ATTGCGGGTTTGTATCAATATGAGTCACTTGCCCACGTGCAGCTGAAAGTGGTAGTGCTTCACACTGTTTAAAGTCGAGCGTATGCATTGCAGTGGTTAAAGCTAAAAGGTCATGTTTGATTGTTTGCAACTCAAAATGACATAACCAGCTCGCATTATTTTTTTCAAAGCTACGCAATTTATGATTTAACTTAACGGTTAATAATCCAGTTTGCTGCGCTTTTTGAAAAATGGATTTGACCATCTGTGTGGGGCTTAACCAACCCGCTAATGGATAAAATAGTGCATCTAACCCAATATCGATATTGGAAAGTATATCTGTATTTGTTTGCGTTACCTTTTGAACCAAATCTTCGGGTAACTGTGCAAGCATAATTTTATCTAACTTTTTAGCCGCTGAATTATCGTAATAGAGTTGCAATAATCCAGAAAGATCATAATCAAAGGGGTGGCTTGAGTTCACTTGTTCTACATAATTACGTGCATATAAAAAACTATTTGCAAAGAGCTGGCTTAGTGTATTGTGTTGTGCGTTTAACAGTGGATAAAGCGCACCTTGTTGATTACCTGAAGCGCCAAGAGCTAGTGACTTATCTTTACAATAAAGGGTGACATTATAACCGCGATTTACCAGTGCTAACGATAAGCAAGCGCTGCTAATACCACCTCCAATGACGGCGATATCTTTACTGTTTGTTGTTTTGATCGGTTGCCGTTGCGGGCCATACTGGATGTGATCTGTTTTTTGTTGAAGTTGGCCAACTAATATTTCGATGTTTTTGTCATCAATATTCTGTTGGCTCATGTTAAATCCACAGGCTTGCAAAGCATACTTTACACTATTTGAGCAATTGTTTGTCGCAATGCTTGCTCCAAGCTTTGAACTTCGTAATATTTGTAAATAAAACGCCTCGTTAAAAACATCGGTTTTATTTCCTACTGCAGAGTAATCTAAATACCAGTAATCAAAAAGACCTTCCCGATATAGGTAAACGGATGACAATGAATCTTGTATGTCACCAAACCATAGATCCAGGGTGATCGCTTCAAAGTGTAAACGATGACATCCTACTAATGTTAATGGGTATTGTGTTAGCAGAGGAGCAACAAGCGTATTTAACATCGGCCATTTTTGTAGTGTCGTTTTAAGCACTTGTTTAGATAACGGTTCTTGCTCGAAACATGAAAAAAACAATCTTTTTAGTGGCTTAGCTGGATTGTTTTGTAAAAAATCTTCAAATAAATAGCAGGTAAATAAGAAGTTTAGTCCTGTAGAAAAAGCCGTTTCTGCAATACAAAATGATTCATCTTGCCAGTTCAACCAAGTTTCAATCAGTTGATTTCTTTTACAAAATAGATCGCGTGATTGCTGTAAACCTTGCTCTGATTTAAAATATTCACTATTAAATAGCAGGGAAAATAGCTCAGACTGATCAGACCAGTCGATTTGGGCATGCATAATTTGATTGTTTTTGTCTTCAGACAAGATATATTCCTTTTTCTATGCGACACTATTTTGGTTTAAATCAGTCGGGCTTGAATGTTAAAATTTAACCCCCATTGTATGATTAGTCCTCCAAGCAATAAAGGCTTAATAATGAAAAGAGCAGTAATTACAGGTATTGGTATTGTTTCTAGTATTGGTAACAATCAAGAAGAAGTTTTAGCGTCACTTAAAAGTGGTAAATCTGGTATCACATTCTCCGAGCAGTTTGCTGAGATGAAGATGCGCAGCCACGTTTGGGGTGATCTTAAAATTGAGCCCAAAGACCATATTGATCGTAAAACCATGCGTTTTATGGGTGATGCTGCTGCATATACTTACATTGCAATGGAGCAAGCTATTAGTGATGCAAACCTTGCTGATGATCAAGTATCAAATTTCCGTACTGGTATCGTTGCAGGCTCAGGTGGTGCATCATCGATGAACTCAGTTGCGGCTGCTGACATCATGAAAACCAAAGGTGTACGTCGTGTTGGTCCTTATATGGTACCGCGTACTATGGCAAGCACGACATCTGCTTGTCTTGCTACACCGTTTAAAATCAAAGGTATTAACTACTCAATGAGCAGTGCTTGTGCAACAAGTGCGCACTGTATTGGTCATGCCTGGGAACAAATTCAACTTGGTAAACAAGATATCGTTTTTGCAGGTGGTGGTGAAGAACTTGATTGGACAACAGCTTGTACTTTTGATGCTATGGGTGCACTTTCAAGCAAATACAATGAAACACCAGAAAATGCTTCTCGCACATACGATGCAAACCGTGACGGTTTTGTTATCTCTGGCGGTGGCGGTATGGTTGTTGTTGAAGAACTTGAACATGCACTTGCACGTGGCGCAAAAATCTACGCTGAAATCGTAGGTTACGGTGCAACTTCTGACGGATACGATATGGTTGCTCCATCTGGTGAAGGTGCTGTTCGTTGTATGCAACAAGCACTTGCAACGGTTGAAGGTGAAGTTGATTACCTAAATACGCATGGCACATCAACCCCTGTTGGTGACACTAAAGAGCTTGGTGCGATTAACGAAGTTTTTGCAGATAAAGCACCAAAAATCAGTGCAACAAAATCTCAAACGGGTCACGCGTTAGGTGCTGCCGGCGTACATGAAGCTATTTACAGCATGCTTATGATGCAAAATGACTTTATCTCTCCATCTGTTAATATCAATGAGATTGATGAGCTTGCAACAGAACTTCCTATCGTTGCCAATACCGCACAGGATGCAAAACTAGATATCGTAATGTCTAATAGTTTTGGTTTTGGTGGTACAAACGCAACATTAGTATTCAAGCGTTTCACTAAATAGATCAATTGAGCAAGACATTCGTCTTGCTTTTTTCGATGATAAAAAGGAGCTGATGCTCCTTTTTTGTTTTACAGCAATAAGGAATTAGCACTGTAATGAAACTCTATATTGATGAAAATATCCCCTACGCAAAACAGTTTTTTAGTGGTTTTGGTGAATTACATTTTTTCTCTGGTAGGGATGTTAGCGCTGATACGCTAACTGATGCAGATATTTTGCTTGTGCGTTCAATTACGCAAGTGAATGAGCAGTTGTTAGCAAAAAATAATAAATTACAGTTTGTAGGTACGGCAACCATTGGTACTGATCATATTAACCAAAATTATCTAAAACAGAATAATATCCGTTTTAGCAGTGCGCCTGGTTGTAATAAAATTTCGGTTGCGGATTATATATTGAGCAGTTTGCTGGTTATTGCAGAAAAACAGCAATTTCAACTAACAGATAAAACCGTGGCGATTGTAGGTGCTGGTAATACTGGTAGTGCTGTTTATCAGCGTTTGAATGCACTAGGCGTAAGCTGTAAGTTGTATGATCCACCGCAACAAAAAGCGGGTGATAAACGAGATTTTTGCAGCTTCAAGGAAGTGGTTGAATCAGATATTATCAGCTTGCACGTGCCTAAAATAAAACAGGGTGAGTTTTCAACTGTGCATATGTTTGATGAGTCAGTTTTAAAAAAACTAACCAACAAGCAGATATTAATGAATGCTTCACGTGGTGAAGTCATCGATAACCAAGCGTTGCTCAATCTTGCAAAACAAGGTGCTATACCAACCCTAGTATTAGATGTCTGGGAAAATGAACCACACGTTGAAAAAGCATTGTTACCTTATGTTGAGATAGCAACACCACATATTGCCGGTTATAGCCTAGATGGCAAAGCACGTGGTACTGAGATGTTGTATCAGGCACTTTGCCAGTTATTAGGCAAACAGCTTGAACATAAAGCGGCTGATTTTGTTGTAACAGCTGCAATTTCACAGGTGAGTATTAATCAGCCACTTACCCAGCCACTGCTAAAACGCTTGATGCATCTTGTTTATGATGTGCGCCGAGATGATGCGCTATTTCGACAAATGATTGATCAAGACGACGGTTTTGATACTATGCGCAAAACTTACAGTGAAAGACGTGAACTATCTACGCTTACCGTAAACACAGATTCAAAACAAACCCAATTATTACAATCGTTAGGTTTTTCATCCAACGATTTACAAGAGAGATAACATGAAATCAGAATATAATATTGCCCTTATTGGTGACTTAAAAGGTTCTATTGAAGCTACTTTAGAAGTGTTAGCTAAACGTGATTTTCCAATCGGAAAAATATTCCCTCTAGAAAGCGAAGCTCAAGATGTAGATAGTGAAACACAAAGTGTTATGTTTTCTGGTAAACCTGTTGATGTTATTGAGATTGAAGGCTTTGACTGGGAACAGGTTGATATTGCCTTTTTCCTTACTGACATTGAAACGACTAAAGCATGGGCAGATATTGCCAGCGAGTTTTGTGTAGTTATTGATAATAGTGGTGCATTTTTAGAAGATGAAACGGTGCCACTTGTTCAAGTCGATGTTAACGATGAACATTTAGCGAATTACTCACAGAGTAATAAAATTGCTATTCCAAGTTGTGAGACAGCACAATTGACACTTGCAGTAGCACAGCTTCATCAAGAAGTTGGTTTAGTACGTATTAATGTTTCTAGCTACCAGTCAGTATCAATTGCGGGTAAAGCGGGTGTAACGACGCTAGCGGGTGAAACTGCGCGATTATTGAATGCAAAAGAAGTGAAAACAGATGTTTTCCCACAGCAGAGTGCATTCAATATTTTCCCTCAAGTTGGCGAATTAGATGACGATGGTATTGCATTTAGTGAAAAACGTTTAGTGAATGAAACGCGCCGTTTATTAAATGATCCTTCAATTATTGTATCTCCCACGCAGGTTGTTGTACCTTTGTTTTATGGTTGCGCACAATCAGTTCATGTGCAAACACATTATCCTGTTGATATGGATGAAGTGGCACAATCTCTGCATCATAGTGAAGGGATAACACTGTCAAAATCTGTGGTTGAATATCCAAACATGATCAGCGATGTAGTAAGCAATACAGATGTACAAGTTGGCCGCTTACGTAAAGATTTGTGTGATGCGAGTGGTATCAACATGTGGGTATGTGCTGATAACTATCATTTTGGTGTTGCAACAACAGTTATCAAAGTGGCAGAAAAACTGATTACAGGTTATCTTTAATAGCGTAAAAGTTTGATTACTCAGAGTAATAGTGGGCTAGCTCTCAATTCTAGCCTTACTTATTCATTTCTTTTACAGATCTAATTGAGCTAGTTTATTATTCACTAAATTACTCTAAATACTATTTTCCAAGGAATGAATATGAAGCGTCTCCTTCTCTCACTTGTTTGTTGCTCACCATTGTTATTTTCCCCCTCCGTGAGCTTGAGTATTGATCTTGTCGGTCCAAGTGGTGAGACACAGTTATCTCTTGAGCAGTATGGCCCAGTATCTCCTGTTGAAACGCTTTGGGCAATTTCGTCTAAATTGCGACCAGATAGCTCCGTTAGCGTGCAACAAACAATGGTTGCTATCTATAAAACAAATCCTTATGCCTTTTATAAAGGCGATATAAATAAAATAATCCCTGAATCAATTCTTAAAGTTCCATCGCTTGAGTTTGTTGCACAACAAACTGATAAAGAGGCAATGGCGTTAATTCGAAAATACAGTGCAAATAAAATAGCAAAGAAAGCCAAAATAGAACCAGTTAAAACAAGCTCTGTACCAGTCAAACCAGCGGTTCCTGTAGTTGATCCTGCAATTGTGGCGGAAAATGAGTTAAATAAAGAAAAACTTGCTGAAGCTGAAAAAAATCTAATTCAGCTTCAGCAAGAGATGCAACTGTTAAATGAACAGTTCATTGTTGCGACAGAAGCAACACAAGCGCTGAAATTAAAGTTGCAGCCTCTAAGTGATGAAATTAGTACATTATCAGAACAACTTTCTGAAGAAGCACTTATTCAAGAAAAGCTTCAAAAAATTATTGATGAATATCGTGCACAGTTAGATGCTGTCGAGTTACCCCCATTTAGTGGTGAGGGTTTGCTTAATGAGATATTACGATTGATAACCTCATCAATTACCAATTTAGCGATTGTTATCCTTTCACCCCTGTTATTGTTACTCACTATCTTTTTAGTTATTTCGCGTATTCGTTCCAAACGACTATTAGCAGAACAAGAGCAAGAACTTGCTGAGTCAACAACAATCTTAATGGAAGAGTCTGGACAATTTGATGAATTATTAACTGATGACTTTTCTGAAGAAGCTGAGCCAGAGTTAGATTTCGCCGCTGATGAACAGATGGCTGAACCAGAAAGTATCGATATTGACGACTTAGATACATTATCATTACCAGATGAAGCGCCCGAGGCTATTGACTTAACGGCCGATGAACCCATAGATGTTGACCTTAGTGAAGATGAAGAGCTTGTAACAAGCGAAGATGACCCATTTGGGATTGCTGATTTAACGGATGATGAAGAGTTAATTTCATCGGTTGATTTAGATGACGATGAAACTAGTGAAGATGACCCCTTTGGTATTGGTGCATTAACTGAAGATGAAGAGCTAATCTCATCGGTTGATTTAGACGACGATGAAATTGAAACTAGTGAAGATGATCCCTTTGGTATTGGTGCATTAACTGAAGAAGATACAGAGTCTTTAGCTGTTGATTTAGATGAAGATGAAGCTGAGCCCATCTCAGAATCTGAACAGGCAGATTTAGATCTTGCTGCTGAATGGGAATCACAAGTATCACTTGAATCTGATGATGCAGTAAAGAATGAATCGGAGCCAGATTTAGCCACGCTCTCATCAGACACTGATGAACAGTTACCTACACTAGATATTGATAATATCGATGGCATTGCAGAAGATAACGAACTTGAGTCTAAAGCTGATATCGAAGCAGACTTGCCTAGTTTAGATATTGACAGTATTGAGGGCATTGAAGAAGAAATTGATCTTGATACACCAGAATCTGTTGATGAAGAGTCGCCTGTTGTTGATAGTATAGAGGGAATTGAAAGCTTATCTGAAGTAGCTGAAACTGCTGAGCTTGATATTGAAAGTCTAGCTGAAACAGAACAAGCTTCCGAACTTGATTTAACAGATCTAGATATAGAAAGTGAGTCACCTGAACTGGATATCGAAAGTCTGGCTGAATCAGAAGAAGCAACTGAGCTTGATTTAACTGAGCTAGATATAGAAAGTGAGTCACCTGCACTGGATATCGAAAGTCTAGCTGAAACAGAAGAAACTGCACTTGATTTAACAGACTTAGATATAGAAGGTGAGTTACCTGAACTGGATATCGAAAGTCTGGCTGAAACAGAAGAAACTGCACTTGATTTAACAGACTTAGATATAGAAGGTGAGTTACCTGAACTGGATATCGAAAGTCTGGCTGAATCAGAACAAGCTGCTGAACTTGATTTAACAGAATTAGATATAGAAGATGAGTTACCTGAACTGGATATCGAAAGTCTGGCTGAATCAGAACAAACAGCTGAACGTGATTTAACAGAATTAGATATAGAGGATGAGTTACCTGAACTGGATATCGAAAGTCTATCAGCACCGGAAGATGTTGAGGTTAAACATGATGCGCTTGCTAAGCAATTAAGTGATGTAGCCTTCAATGAAGATGTACCACTGCCCAAAGTTGATAACAATAATGATGACTTTATTGATATCGAAACTTTACTTGAAAATAGCGAATCGAATGACAAGGATGAACCCTATTCTGAACTAGAGCTTGACCTTGGCTTAGAAGAGTTTCCTGATGTTGTTGATCTACAAGAAAGTGTAGATATTGACGACGACGAAAATGGCATTGGTGCGCAGTTAGACTTAGCACGAGCGTATCTTGAAATAGATGATAAAGCAGGTGCCAAAGAGATATTATTGTCTGTATTAGACGAAAGTAATGGTAAGCAACGGACAGAGATAGATAAACTACTCAGTCGAATAGACTAAATTTGACGATTACCACAATAAAATAAAACCAGCATTGCTGGTTTTTTTATGACTGAATATGAATATAAAGAGAAGCAATATGAGATCCGTAATATTAGATGTGATTGGTTATGAATTAAATGCACAGGAAAAAGAGGTACTCGCCCATCCGCTTGTTGCTGGGGTTATATTGTTTACTCGTAACTTCCACGATATAAAGCAGCTAAAGGAGTTGGTTGGGCAGATACGTCTATACGCGCAAAAACCGATAGTTATCGCTGTTGACCATGAGGGGGGGCGAGTACAGCGATTTAGAGAGGGTTTTACACTATTACCGTCTGCCGGCACCCTATTAGCCAATAACTCTATCTCTAGTGCAAAACAGTTAGCATTTTCCAGTGGCTGGGTAATGGCAAGTGAGCTGATTGCCTGTGATATCGATTTTAGTTTTGCACCTGTATTAGATATTAACGGACTCTCAGACGTCATTGGTCAGCGTGCTTTTGCAAGTGTACCCGATCAAGTCGTCGAGTTAGCTGGTGCATATATAGAAGGGATGCAGGCAACGGGTATGGCAAGTACAGGCAAGCACTTTCCTGGTCACGGTAGTGTTAAAGCTGACTCTCATATTGCGTTGCCGGTTGATTCTCGTAGTAAAGAAGCTATTTTTACTCAAGATATTTTGCCTTTCAAAACGTTAATCCAAACAGCTAAGTTAGATGCAATAATGCCATCCCATGTTGTATATTCACAATGTGATAGTCAACCAGCAGGTTTTTCATCGTATTGGTTACAAAAAATATTACGTCAACAGCTTGGTTTTTCAGGTGTCATTATTAGTGACGACCTGTCTATGCATGGCGCAAGTTTTGTTGGTGATCACGTATCACGTGCCAATAGTGCTTTGCAGGCTGGATGTGACTTTATACTTGCATGTAATGACAGTGAGGCTGCTATTTCCATATTAGATGCATTACCGACTGCTAATATTCAGGATTCTCATGCTGTTAATAAAATGACATATAAAAAGAATAAAGTTAGATTGCCTTTGCAAAAAAATCCTATTTGGATAGAAAATCATCAAAAACTGATGCAGTTTGCTGAGCGTGTCTAATAAGTTCATTGCAATGCTTGCACTTGCAGTCTATTTCCATAAACTAGTAATAACTTCAATGAAGGTATAAAAAATCGCTAAGTTGTCGATTATAAGAATAAAGGCGGAATAATTAATGATCATTTATCTACACGGTTTTGACGCAACAAGTCCAGGAAACCATGAAAAAGTGATGCAATTAAAGTTTATTGATGATGATGTACGTTTTGTTCATTACAGCACTATTCACCCCAAACACGATATGAGCCACATTTTAAAAGAAGTACATAAACATATTCAGAGTAGTGAAGATAACGCTCCGCTTATATGTGGTGTTGGTTTAGGTGGCTTTTGGAGTGAACGCATTGGTTTTCTTTGTGGCATCAAGCAGGTTATTCTAAACCCAAATCTACATCCTGAAGATAATATGGTGGGCAAAATTGAATGGCCTGAAGAGTATTTAGATATAGAAACTAAATGCGTCAGTGATTTTCGACAGAAAAACAGTAAAAATTGCCTGTGTATTCTTTCTAAAACCGATGACATGATAGATTCGACGCAAAGTGATCATGAGTTATCACAGTTCTATCAGATTATTTTTGATGAAAAAGAGGGACATAAATTCCAAGATATTTCCCATCACCTGCAAACTATCAAACAATTTAAAGCACTGGCATTATAATATTTCAAGGTAGCATCCGTTACCTTGCAATAAAATGTAATTTTATTACTTTTATTCGTTAACAATCCGCTAAAAATTTAACAAATCTATTGCATTTGTAATAATATTACACTATTTTGTGATCTCTATTTTATTCCATTACTGTTTTTTATCTATTTAAGAATATTAATGAAATAAAATATTATAGGGAATATCATGAAAAAAATAGTAATTGTAGGTGGTGGTGCAGGTGGTTTAGAGCTAGCAACAGAGCTTGGTAACAAACTAGGGCGCAAAGGCAAAGCACATATCACACTTGTTGACAAAAACCGTACACACCTATGGAAACCACTGTTACATGAAGTTGCAGCCGGATCACTTGATGATGGTATAGATGCATTAAGTTACCGCGCTCATGCTAAAAACCATAGCTTCAACTTTAAGCTTGCTGCTTTAAAAGATATCGATCGTGAAACTAAATCTATCAAGTTAGATAAGTTGATAGATACTGATGGTACTGAGATTTTACCAGAAAGTGAGTTAAGTTATGACGTGCTAGTGATGGCCATAGGCAGTGTGAGCAACGATTTTAATACTAAAGGCGTGAGCGATCATTGTATCTTTTTAGATAGTCCGCAGCAGGCTAAGAAGTTTCATCACCTAATGTTAAATAAGTATTTACAGTTAGGTGTACAAGAAACAAATCAAGTAAGTGTTGCAATAGTTGGCGCGGGTGCTACAGGTGTTGAACTTTCAGCTGAGTTATATAATTCACTTGAACAGGTTTCAAGTTACGGGTTTGAACATATAAAAAGTTCTGATTTGAAAGTTAGTTTAGTAGAAGCTGGTGAAAAAATATTACCGGCTCTACCTGAGCGTATCTCAGGCTCTGCGCATCAAGAATTACTTAAGCTAGGTGTTGATGTACGTACTAAAACGATGGTTACCGAAGCAACTGAAAATGGCTTGTTGACTAAAGATGGTGAGCTAATTGAAGCCGACTTAATTGTTTGGGCTGCAGGTATTAAAGCGCCAAGTTTCTTAAAAGAGATCGCTGGGCTTGAAACAAACCGCATTAACCAACTTGTAGTAAAGCAAACATTACAAACAACAGTTGATGATAATATATATGCAATTGGGGATTGTGCTAGCTGTGCATTAGCAAGCGGTGGTTTTGTACCACCACGAGCGCAATCAGCGCATCAAATGGCTTCACTCGTTGCGAAGAATATTGTCGCTACACTAAAAGATAAGCCGTTAATAGAGTACAAATATACCGATTATGGTTCGTTAGTTTCATTGAGTAACTACAGTACTGTAGGTAGTTTAATGGGCAATTTAATGAAAGGCTCAATGAAGATAGAAGGGCGCCTAGCACGTATAGTTTATATCTCCTTATATCGTATGCATCAAGTAGCACTTCATGGATATGTTAAAACAACATTAATGACACTGGTAGAACGAATCAATAGAGTATTAAGACCACGTCTGAAACTGCATTAAAGAGAAGTTCTACCTCGCTGAGGCTTAGCAAGTGCTAAGCCTCACTAACCATTATTGACACGTTTAAAACTCGCCTTTAGATGTTTGCTTTTTAAACAAAATAACAATAACCAACTCACTAAAACTATCTGCACCGATGCTTCTATCGAGTATTGAAATCTATCAAGGTAAAGATAATAGAGTTGCAACCCTAAGTCAAAAATCACACTTAACAATAGAAACGGGTAACCTTGCTGCCAAATCTTGCAGATAAATGGGTGCTTATCATGATCCCTTCCTGAAATAAGAAACAAGATTATTGCAATTAAACCCGAGGCCAAGCCAAAATAAAAATGCATTTTGTCGGGGTAAAATATTGCTAGTAATTTATTTCCCGTTTCACGTGATGCAACTGAGATGATAAGCAATGCCCACGTCCTGGCTAAAAAAAGTAAACCATAATAGAAATAGGTAGGTGGCTTTAGGTCCCCTGATTGTGTGTAAAATTGCAGCGGAAATATTTTAATTGCCATTATCTAATCCACACATAAGTTACCGAAACTTTCACAGAAAAACTATTCATTGATAAAACACATTGAGCAGTACAGGTAATGCCCCTTAGGATCGTTAAAACTGTGCAGCAACGATGTTTGTTGCTCTACAAGGCCCACGGTTTTCGCCAATGTTGAATTAAGTTTGATACTCTGTGGTATTGCTTTTACACCACTAGCAAATATCTCATTAAGCAGTTGTTGTTTCGTAGAAACACTGGCAGTGATCGATTTAATTGAGTAATCAGTTAATTCAGCAAGTAATCCTGCTTGGTTAATAGCGTCCTGTAGCGAGCCAAGTTCATCAACAAGACCTAGTGACTTCGCATCAATACCTGTCCAAACTCGACCTTGAGCGACTTTATCTACTTCATCGATACTCATGTTTCGGCCTTCACTTACCACGGTTAGAAATTGGTTGTAACCACTTTCAATCCCCATCTGAATTATCTCAGCAAGTTGCGGGTCAAGTGAACGCGTAGGGTCAAGCGTGGAGAGGGGCGTTGTCCCTACACCATCATTATAGATGCCCAGTTTATTAAGGGCTTTATCAGCACTGGCAAACATACCAAAAATACCGATAGAGCCTGTTAAAGTCGTTGGAGAGGCTACAATATGATCGGCGGCTGATGCAATCCAATAGCCTCCTGATGCGCTAACACTACCCATCGATATGACTACTTTTTTACCTGCTGCACGCAGATCTAAAACACGTTGACGAATTTTTTCTGAAGCAAATGCACTGCCACCAGGTGTATCAAGGCGAATAACAACTGCTTTGACACGTTCATTTTTAAGTGCTTTAGATAAAAGTTTAGAAAAGCTTTCACCACCAATTGTATTGCTGTTTTGTGTCCCCGCTAATATTTCTCCTTGACCGTGGATAATCGCAATTAAATCTTTTCCAGTGTTTGGAGAATACAAAGCCGGCATTGTTTGTTGATAATGCTGGTAACTTACTCTTTGCTTGTATTCTTTTTCTAGCTTTGCTAATACTTTATAACGGGGAATTAATTGATCAACTAAACCTACCTGCAAAGCATATTTTGCTGTATTTCCATCAGCTATTTGTAGAGATTTTTTAAGTTGTGAAAGACTCGGGGAAATTGATTCAACTGTGATCTTTGTTGTATTACGTTGTTTTAATACAGTAGCAATATAACCTTGCCATAATTGATTTAGCCAATGGTTATTAGCGGTTTTACTCGCTTCTGACATTTTTGTTTCTGTGAATGGTTCAACAAAAGATTTGAATGTACCTACTTTGAATATGTGAGGTGTGATGAGTAGGTTATCAAGTAGTTCTTTAAAATATAAACGGTAAACAGAGAATCCCTGCAATAGCACCATTCCCTGTGGATCAAGGTGAATTTGATCTGCATAACTTGCTAGTAAATATTGCATTTGTGAGTAATTATCAGCTGTTGATATGACTTTTTTGTCGCTAGTTTTAAACTGATTAAGTGCATCACCAATACTGTTAATATGATTCAAACTTGCTGATTGTAAACCTGATAGGTCTAATAAAATGGAAGTGATTTTTGGATCATGTTGTGCGTGGCGAATAACCTGTAAAATTTCATCAATTTGGTATTCTAATACATTTTCACTGTCACTCATCATCTGCTTAGAAAGTTCAGTAGAAAAATCGATAGGTTGTTTTTGTTCTACAATATTACCGTTAAAATTGAGCTGCAATACCGAGTTTTCTGCAATTGTGACTTTGTCCTCTTCAGCACTGAGGGTTAAAACAATGATTAAAACAACAATTAAAAATAACGAGTTGATGATCAATAAACGTGTAAAGTTAAGAAATTTAGCAATCCCTTTAAATATATTGAATAGCGTTTTCATTATCATTCCTTTGATATTTTAGTTCAGATAAAAATAAAGCACTGCCTACGTTGTAGAAAGTGCTTTAAATATCTAAAAATGGCTTAAAAATTAGAAGCTAGTTGTATCAACAAACAGACCAACTTTAAGGTCTTCTGCAGCGTAGATAACTTTACCGTCTACTTCTACTACGCCGTCAGCAATACCCATTACTAAGCGACGCATTATTAGACGTTTCATAGTAATACGGTAAGTTACTTTTTTCGCTGTTGGTAATACTTGTCCTGTAAACTTAACATTACCTACTCCTAGTGCGCGACCTTTACCTGGACCGCCACTCCAACCTAAGAAGAAACCTACTAATTGCCACATTGCATCTAGACCTAAACAACCTGGCATTACAGGGTCGCCAGGGAAGTGACACTCAAAGAACCACAGTGCTTTGTCAATATCAAGCTCAGCAACTAATTCACCTTTACCATGCTCACCACCATCTTCAGTAATAGTAATAATTCGGTCTAACATTAGCATTTTATCAACCGGCAATTGGCAGTTACCTTCGCCGAATAGCTCACCGTTACCACATTGAATTAATTCTTCTTTATTGTAAGAGTTTTTACCCAACTCTTTTTGGGATACAGTTTTAGTCATATTCACTTTCTTATATAAATGGAATGCTACTATTGCGCTGTTTTGCAATGAAAAATTATGCGTTACTTTAGCTAACTATGGCGTTTACCGCAACAAATTTAGCCATTTTGTAATAAAGGACTGCGGTTCATCGTCATCTTCTTTATGTAAGTTTAGAATACGTTTGTTTATGTTTTCTATTACTGTTTCAAAGTCGTGAGACATTGCAAAAGGAAACGCTTGTTGACAGTGTTGTAGTGGGTAGATATTTATTTTTTTATCTTTGATCAACTGTAAGGTATCAGTATTGAGCATGAGGTTAATCTGGTTTGCTTGTGGCATCAAAACAGTAACCGGTTCATTAAGCAATTGTAACTTAAAGAGGCGGGTGATGGATTCAATTTTCTGATTAATCCCCCCAATTGCTAGTACATTACCATGCTGGTCTAACGCGCCAGTCACAAAAAGATTTTGTTTAATAGGCGTATCGGAGTAACAAGACGTAACCGCCAACAAAATTGCTAATGACGCGCTGTCACCGTCACTCTCTTGATAGGATTGCTCAAACACAACATTACAGGAAAGCGGAAAATTGCTGATATGCGTGAAAAAGTGGTTCAGATATCCCTGAACAATTAGTGTACTTTTAGCATGTACATTACCAGCAAGCTCAACTTTACGCTCAACATCAATAATTTCGCCATCGCCAATCATATCACTGGTTGAGATCCTAAATACTTCACCAAACTCAGTAGGGTAACCCATTAACTCAACAACAGAGAGCCCGTTAATTTGACCAATTTTTTCACCTTGAAGTTGAATTTTTAATTGCTTTTCAACCAGAGCTTGATCGCTAAATTGTTGTGCGTTTGACTGGGCACTATCTTGGATATCTACAGCTTGCTGTATATGTTCAGCATCTATAAATGATTCAACGTTATCAGTACGTTGTTGTAATAGCTGCGCATAATGCAATGTAGACTCAATTAATTGCGCTGAAAACAATAATTTGTTTTGATGCTCACACAAACGAGATAGATAGGTAAACAAAGTATTAAATGCTTCATCAGATAATGGCTTCAAAGCCTGTTTGCTAATCACTATTTGGCAGTATTGTTGTAGTGCCTGAATATTCTCTGTTGAACGACTAATTTCACCTGACAATTCAGCAAAAAGTGAGTTGATTTGTGAAAAATCAGGGTCAATCTGTGTTAACTCATCTAATTGATAGCGGTTTGCTACTAAGACAATTTTTGTCTGTATTGTTTTATTTGATTGCTCAGGTAAAGGTGAATGCAATTTATCACTGTTTATTGGGCTGTTAGACGGAATTCGCTGCGTTAATAAAAAGGCCTTAAGCAAAAACCATAAATTTGGGTTAACCAGTAGTGGACTGATATGTAACACTAAAACGCCACCATCGAGTTTAACTATTTCACCAAGCTGTGCTTTTATTTGCTCATTGTTGATGAGGTTGATTCGGCCAAACAGCGTTGCTTGATCATAATTTTGTAAACATAACATTTTATTGTTATCACTATTACAGGCTTCAATAACAGCTTGTGCTGTATGCCAGTATGGTGAATTAATAAATAGTAACGGTTGTGATAACTCAAAAAAATGACTTATGACTTGCGAAGTAACTGGGAAAATATTCATCCAGTTTTCGTTAGTTTCCGGCTTTACTTTAAGCTCTGATAAAAAATCAGTGGCGCATTGTTTAGGGGATAAGCTAATTAATTTTTGTGCAGTTGAAGCTGAGTTATTATTTGCCAAGATACAGACTCTACAGTAGTTGAAGGTGATAATCACTTTCGATTATACATACTAATAGCCTGGAAAAATAGTAGACTTATAAACGGTAGTTGTTATAGCGTTGTTTTTGATATTTAGCTTCACAATCCGGGCAACGTTGGGTTGTTGCATCTTGGTGAAGTAATGTTTCTTCAAGTTCTCCTTCACAGTCAGAGCAGAATCCAAACATTCCTAACTCCATGCTAACAAGTGACGCATCGAGCTTCTTAAGTTTATTGATACTTGTCGTTAAACTGCTGCTATTAATTCTTAATGCAAATTCAATTAATTCATCGTTTGAAAGTCGTGAAAGCTTTTTGGCAGCAATGTGATGACTTGCATGCTCAGAGTTCAGGAAGGTAGCTTCAATCGTTGAACGAATTTGAGCCTGCTCAGCATCTAATTGCACTTTGAATTGTGCAAGTTGTGTTTCATTGAATGGTGGCATAGCATTCTCATTTAATAATATATGTTAATATCTAACGATAAGTATTAACATATATTAAACAGAATGCGCTGATAAGGTAATGACTTAAGTCAATGTTTCTAATGTGTTGCTAGCTTTATAGCACTGCTTTGATGTGGAACAGCTGTAGTAACTACCATTTTTTCTTGTCTTGGAAAAGTACATCAAGGTCGTTTTGCTTCTCTTCCTCTTTTGCCTTAATAGCCGCTAGCTCTTTATCACTGTGCTTAACAAGGTATGATTTTATCTCATTCTTGATGCCCATAAGTTCAGCTTGTTTTTTTTCTAAATAGCTATCTTTATCTGGAATACCACTGAGGATTTTCACCAGTTTATTTATCATCTGATTAGCACTACCAAATTGTTTGGCAATCTTTGCGTCCATAATACGTTTAATACCATTCTCAAGGTTGATTTTAAGTTGCATTATCTCTAAACGGTGATCTTCAGATACAAAAATTTCAGTGTTAATTTTACCTTTTGCATGTTCTGAACGAAGTACTGCTCTAATTTTCTTAGTTACTTGTAGCAGTGCAAGGGCCTCTTTATCATTTTCTGGAGCACGAAAGATACTCTCATCGGGTGGCGTATAATTGGTACGCACCTGTTGTATTTGTGCATCAGTATTTTTTAAGTGATCGCGAATAGCTGCGTTGTTTGGTGAACTTTTAATCATTAACAGTAATGCATTACGAATACGGTTTTGTAAGATAAGTAATAGGGATTTACTGAATGGCATTCTGGTTGCATTTAATAGCAACTCGTCAACTTCAGCGATCACAGCACGTTGCTTACTGATTGCGATTTTTTTTTCAGCTTCAATCTTTTGCTTATATTGTTGCACAATGTTGTAGCCAACTAATACAAAAAATAGTAAACCAACAAGCGTCAAGATGATGGGAAATAACATATATTCTCAATATAAAGTATAAAAATAGATAATAAACAACAGCATATTTTGCATCAAGGCAGGCGTAAGGTAAATATACTTCCACCATAATTTTCTTTATTTTCCAATAAAATGTGACCTTGTAACTGCTTCGCTTTATGTTCTGCCGCTATTTTCTTTGCAAATAATAGACCAAGACCACTTCTTCCTTTATTTGCGTTAAATTCAGATTGGGCATTTTCACTGACTGCTAGCATATGGCATGGGTAACCACGACCATCATCTTCTACTTGAATGTTTAGAAATTGACCACTCTGAAATGCACGTAACGTTATCTGAGATTTCGTATGGCGTAATGCATTAACAAAAATATCCCCAATAAGGTATGAAATTAAATCCAGATCGAAATAGCCAATAAGTTCCTCATCAACTTCGACATCAATGTTTACGTCATGACAATTCAAATATAGCCGATTTTTGTCGATCACCTCATTAAATAGCTCACTGACGTTATTCTCGTCGATATAAATGGGTAATTCTTTTTGTTCATCCCGATATAGTGCGAGTAGTTGCATCAAAGTGCCATTAATACGGGATGTTTGATAATGTAAATCTGCAAAACCTTTATGTTGCTGGTCACTCACATTACCTGCATTATCTAACTGCTCAATAGATTGAAGCAACATAAACAGTGAGTTTTTCATATCGTGAGCACTCGTTGCTAGAATGGTACTGAAATCGAGTTTCTCTTGGTTGTTCATAGTTATCTCGCAAGCTATTGTGTTAAAACATATAGTGTAGGAGTTTAAGCAGGATGACTGCAACTATCCACAATAAAAATGTTATTTAAGGCATATACTGCATAGTAGTAAACTAGCACTGTGTATTTATTATAACTCTGATAGAATTAAAAGTTATAACCTCCATTAAAAATAGCATAACTATTGGCAAATATATGAAATTACAGCAATTACGTTATATCGTTGAAGTGTTAAATCATAACCTCAATGTTTCAGCTACCGCAGAGAGTCTTTTTACATCGCAGCCTGGTATTAGTAAACAGGTACGTATGTTGGAGGATGAATTAGGTATTCAAGTATTCGAACGTAGTGGAAAACACCTTACTCAAGTGACTCCTGCGGGAAAAGAGGTTATTCGTTATGCCTCAGAAATATTAGGTAAAGTTGAAAGTATTAAATCTGTTGCTAAACAATATACTCAGCCTGATCAAGGCACTTTAAATATTGCAACAACACACACTCAAGCACGATATGCGTTACCAGAGGTAATTCAAGGTTTCATAAAACGTTACCCGCAAGTATCACTACATATGCACCAAGGTACACCTACACAAATTAGCGAATCAGTTGTAAAGGGGAAAACTGATTTTGCTATTGCAACAGAAGCGATGCATCTCTATCAAGATTTGATCATGTTGCCTTGTTATCACTGGAATCGTAGTGTGATTGTGCCAAAAGATCACCCATTAGCAAAAATAAAAAATATCAGTATTGCTGATATCGCTAAGTATCCAATTGTCACCTACATATTTGGTTTTACAGGCCGTTCTGAGCTTGATGAAGCATTTAATGCAGCAGGATTTACACCCAACGTTGTCTTTACAGCAACCGATGCCGATGTTATTAAAACTTATGTCCGTTTAGGAATTGGCGTTGGTGTTGTTGCAACAATGGCGATGGACGATGAAGACGATTTTTGTGTTATTGACGCAAGTCACATTTTCCGTTCTAGCACCACCAGTATTGGTTTTAGGAAAGGATCTTTCCTGCGTGATTACATGTATGAATTTATGGTACGTTTTGCGCCACACTTAACACGCCCATTAGTTGAAAAAGCAATTCAACTAAAATACACAGATGAAGTTAATAAATTGTTTGAAGATATTGAGTTGCCTACTCGGTAGTAATTAACCTGCTGGGCAAGGCGGTATTTTGCTGACCTTGTCACAGCTCTGTCTTTACTTGATAGCCTGCAATTAAACCACCGCTTTACATTCCACTCTATAACATGTTTGAAGATATTGAGCCGCCTACTTGCTTACATTTAAGCTTGCTAGACAAGGCAGTATTTTGCTGACCTTGTCGAAACACTCTTGATATTCTGCGTCAACTTGAGAATCTGCAACCAAACCGCCACCCGCCCAACAATATATCTGCCCGTTTACACAAACCAAAGTACGAATAGCGATATTCATATCCATCGCACCATCTACATTAATATATCCAATACTGCCACAGTATATTTGCCGTTGATGTGGTTCTAATTCCGCAATTATTTGCATTGAGCGAATCTTTGGTGCCCCGGTAATTGAGCCGCCAGGAAAACAAGCACGTAGTAGATCTTCAACATCATTTTCATCAGACAACCTGCCGGTTACGGTGCTCACTAAGTGATGCACTGCAGGGAAACTTTCAATATTAAATAGTGATGGCACTTTGACACTACCAGAGGTGCAGACTCGGCCAATATCATTGCGTAATAGATCCACAATCATCAAATTCTCACTACGATCTTTTTCAGCATTTTGTAATTCTATTTTACTTTGCTTATCTAAAGTAGGGTCATCGAAGCGCGGGCGAGTGCCTTTGATCGGTTTGCTTTCAACCTGATCATTTTTGAGTTTTAAAAATCGTTCCGGGGAAACAGACAAAATAACTTGTTGTGGCAATCGTAGAAAAGCAGCGAAAGGAGGGCAGTTATCTGCAAGCAATGCTTGATAAGCTTGGTATTCGTCGCCCTGATAGTTGGCATTAAAGCGTTGTGCAAGGTTTACCTGATAACAGTCTCCACTAAGTATATACTGTTGAATTTTATTAAATTTATCTTCGTATTGTTGTTTGTCCATATTAGCCTTCCATTCGCTGGTAAGTTGAAATGGAGCAATATTGGAAGTGCTAGATAGTTGATTTATTAACCATTGATATCGATTTTCCCAATGTTGTTTGGGGTTAATATTTATGTAATTAGGTACCTGCGTGACAAGATAAAACTGTTGATCTTTGAGGTTATATAAAAGAGCCCAGTCATAAAAACCAAGGTTAAGCTCGGGTAACGACAACTGATTAGGTTGTTTTATATGAGCTATTGTTTCAAATTGATAACCCACTTCGTAATTTATTGAGCCTAGAATACCGCCAACAAAGGGCAGTTCACTCATTACTTGTTGCTGAGAAAATAAGTTTTCGCGTTTGACCTTTAACAATGCAAAAGGGTCACCTAAACTTTCCTCAATCATTCCATTATATTGGAAAGTGTTTCTACCTGAAAAAGATTGTAGTGTTGCAATCGGATCGCTACTGAAAATCGACCACAGGCTATCAACATGATTTTCGTCGGCAGACTCAAGAAAAACAGACCAGTCACGTTTACTGAGTTGTGTTTTAAGCAATTCAAATTGTTGTTTTGTTAAGGAAATAGGTTGGATTTGTATGTTTGTGGGGCAGTTAGTCATATATATTCGAATTTAGGCAACAGTTTTGTAACAAATGGGTTGTGGTTTTTACAGGGAAGATTAACATCCAATCGAATAGATATCAGCTACTTTTTGGAGTTTTATATGATCGTAATCAAACAGCAAGATTTTGTTAATAGTGTAGCAAGTGCACTTCAGTTCATCTCTTATTACCACCCGCTCGATTTTATCGATGCGATGGACAAAGCATATCAGGTTGAAGAGAACCCGGCTGCAAAAGATGCGATTGCTCAAATCTTGATTAATTCGCGCATGTCGGCTGAAGGTAAACGCCCCATCTGTCAAGATACCGGCATTGTGACAGCCTTTGTTAAAATTGGTATGGATGTTAGATTTGAAACAGAGCTAACAGTTCAGGAATTAGTTGATGCTGGCGTGCGTCAAGCTTACTTAGATCCAAGTAACCCACTTCGGGCCTCAATTGTTGCAGATCCAAATGGCGCACGTAAAAATACCCAAGACAATACACCTTCGGTTGTACACGTTGAAATGGTTCGTGGCAATACTGTAGAAGTGATGGTGGCAGCTAAAGGCGGTGGTTCTGAAAATAAAGCTAAAATGGTCATGCTAAACCCATCGGATTCGATTGCTGATTGGGTAGAGAAAACAGTGCCTGCCATGGGAGCTGGTTGGTGTCCACCAGGCATGCTTGGAATAGGCATCGGTGGCACGGTTGAAAAAGCAGCTGTGATGGCTAAAGAGTCATTAATGGAACCCGTTGATATTCATGAACTGCAAGATAAAGTAGCACAAAACAACGTTGAATTAAGCAGCGATGAAAAACTACGCCTTGAAATTATGAAGCGTGTTAATGATTTAGGCATTGGCGCACAAGGGTTAGGTGGCTTAACAACAGTTTTAGATATTAAAATTAAAAGTTGCCCAACGCATGCGGCTTCAAAACCTGTTGTTATGATCCCTAATTGTGCGGCAACACGTCATACTCACTTTACCCTTGATGGCAGTGGTGAAGCTGAGTTACACACACCAAAATTAAGTGATTGGCCTGAAATTACTCGTGAAGCAGATGAGAACACTCACCATGTAAATGTCGACGATCTCAGTAAAGCCGACATGAGCAATTGGAAAAGTGGCGATACTTTACTGTTATCTGGCAAAATATTAACCGGAAGGGACGCTGCACATAAACGTATTCATGAGTTAATTAGCTCTGGAAAAGGTTTACCTGATGGAGTCGATTTTAAAGGACGATTTATCTATTACGTTGGCCCTGTTGATGCGGTTGGAGATGAAGTTGTTGGTCCTGCCGGGCCTACAACTGCGACACGTATGGATAAGTTTACCGACTTTATGTTAGAAGAAACTGGTTTGTTAGGTATGATCGGTAAATCTGAGCGTGGCCAGGCAACGGTTGATTCTATTGCAAAGCATAAATCTGTGTACTTAATGGCTGTAGGTGGTGCTGCTTATCTCGTTTCTAAAGCGATTAAAAAAGCGCGTGTTATTGCTTTTGAAGACTTAGGTATGGAAGCGATATATGAATTTGAGGTTGAAGATATGCCTGTCACTGTTGCGGTTGATAGTGATGGCAATAACGTGCATTCGCAAGGCCCTGCAGTTTGGAAGACAAAAATAGCCGATTTGGACAAGAAATTGTCAGAATAAATTGATTGATAAACTATTGAAATGGTATAACAACACCTGAATTAGATAACCTTGCTATAAACTACGCTAAAACGAAGCTACTTTATAGTAAGGATACCATTGCAGTTAATAAAGGAAGAATTATGTTTGAACAAGTAAGTACGGCACCTGCTGATCCGATTCTTGGGTTAACCGATGCGTTTAAAAAAGATACACGTAGCGAAAAAATTAATCTTGGTGTTGGTATTTATAAAGATGAAAGTGGTCAAACACCTATCTTAGCAACGGTAAAAGAAGCAGAAAAGCGTCTACTTGCAACAGAAAAAACCAAAAGTTATTTAACCATCGAAGGCATTGCTGCATACGGTGTAGCGGTTCAAAAACTACTTTTTGGCGCTGATTCGGACATTATATCTGAGAATCGTGCTCGCACAGCACAAGTACCGGGTGGTACTGGCGCTTTACGAACGGGTGCTGATTTTGCAATTAAAAAATTAGGTATTAGAAAAATCTGGGTGAGCAACCCAACATGGGCAAATCACGGTAACGTATTTACGACTGCTGGCCTAAAGGTAGCTAGTTACGACTATTACAACCCAGAAACGAAAGACCTAGATTTTGATGCGATGATTACATCGCTGCAAGATGTAGAAACAGGCGATTTAGTATTGTTCCACGGTTGTTGTCATAATCCCACTGGTATTGATCCAACGATTGAGCAGTGGGAAGTGTTAGCTAAACTTATTGCTGATCTTGGTGCTGTTCCGTTCTTTGATTTTGCTTATCAAGGTTTTGCTAAAGGTGTTGAACAAGACGCTATGGGTCTACGTGTATTTGCTAAATACAATAAAGAACTTTTAGTTGCTAACTCGTTCTCTAAAAACTTTGGTTTATATAATGAGCGAGTAGGTGGTATCACTTTAGTTGCTGAAGAAAGCGAAATTGCAGACTCTGCATTTAGCCAAATTAAAGCTGGCATTCGTTCAAACTACTCAAACCCACCAGCACATGGCGCTGCGATTGTGACAACTATTCTTGAAGATGCTGAACTTTACGCACAGTGGGATAAAGAGGTTGCGGGTATGCGTGATCGTATTCAAGAGATGCGTGATCTGTTTGTTGCAACTTTAAAAGACAAAGGTGTTGAAGGCGATTATAGTTTTATTAGCCGTCAAAATGGTATGTTCTCTTTCTCGGGTCTTACACCTGAGCAAGTTAATCGTCTTAAAGATGAGTTTGCTGTATATATTGTTGGCTCAGGCAGAATCTCTGTTGCAGGTATGACTAAAGACAACATGCAGCCATTATGTGATGCAATTGCCAAAGTAATTTAATTAAGTATATTAATACCAATAGGGTTATCTTGATCTATCAAGATAACCCTATTCTATATAAAGAGTGCCATGAGTAGTCGACTAAAACAAAGCTTAGCTTTTTTAAATAACCTGCGAAAAATACCTCTAGATGAGCAATCCGTTGATTGTCTTTTTTCATCGAAATCATTCAAAGCTGAGTTATTAAAACAGATCAAAAACGCTAAGTATCGTATATACCTTACCGCGCTATATTTAGAAGCGGATGAAGCGGGTAATGATATATTAATGGCGTTGTATGACGCTAAAAAACAAAACCCAGCACTAAACATTATTGTATGTATCGATTATCACCGTGCCCAGCGAGGCTTAATTGGTGAGAAAAAAGCAACTTCAACGAATGCAACTTGGTATCAAGAGGTTGAAAGAGCACAAGGTTTAGGTGTTAAAATTATTGGTATTCCGGTTAAGCGTAAAGAACTGTTTGGTGTTCAACACCTCAAAGGCTTTATTTTTGACGAGCAAATTTTGTATAGTGGAGCCAGTTTTAATAATATCTATCTGCATCAAGAGCAACGTTATCGATATGATCGTTATTGGTTAATCAATAATGTTAAATTGGCAGACTCAATGGTGTCATTTTTAAACAAGCAGATCATTAGTAGTGGGGCGGTTGCTCGTCTGAATACTGAGGTGATCACTCCAATGAGTGAACTAAAATTCGCTCATAAAAAACTAACACGTAATCTAAAACAAGCTTCTTTTGACTATGTTGGTGAACGTACAAATGATCGTTTAGCTATCACGCCATTATGTGGTCTTGGTGCGCGTAAAAATAAATTAAATAAAACTATTCGCAAGCTTCTTCAAAGTGCGAACAGTGAACTCACCATTTTTACCCCTTACTTTAATTTACCAACGGCGATTGAGCGTGATATTAGCGCCTTGTTAAAGCGCGGTGTAAAACTAACGATTGTGGTTGGCGATAAAACGGCCAACGATTTTTATATTCCTGAAGATAAACCGTTTCGTACTATAGGTGCTTTGCCATATCTTTATGAAAGTAATTTGAAACGCTTTGCACAAAAACATCAAACACTTTTGAAAGCAGGGCAATTAAGTTTGAACCTGTGGCGCCATGATAAAAATAGTTTCCATCTCAAAGGTTTATACGTAGATAATCGTTTTGTGTTATTAACTGGACATAACTTAAACCCTAGAGCATGGCGTTTAGATGTTGAGAATGGGCTGTTGATTGATGATCCTAAGCAACAATTAAAACAGTTATTAGATAAAGAGTGTACGCAGATATTCTCCAATACTATTCAAATAACTGATGCTCAGCAGGTTCAAGGGGTGGATGAGTATCCGGAGCATGTTAAAAAAATAATCGTGCGCATGCGACGAATTAAAGCAGATAAGATTGTTAAAGGAATAATTTAGTGTTGATATTACTCGGTTATATCCTGCTTGGTGCGATAGCAGGATTAATCGCAGGCGTGTTTGGCTTAGGTGGAGGCATCATAATTGTGCCCACGCTTATCTTTACTTTTAGTTTTCTCAATTTCCCCTCAGAAATATTAACCCACCTTGCTGTTGGCACCTCACTTTCTACTATCCTGTTTACATCACTTAGTGCTATTTATGTGCATCACCAAAAATCTGCAATAAAATGGTCCTTAGCGCTCAACCTAAGCCTAGGTATGTTGGTTGGCGGCTTGATTGGAGCTTACTTTGCGGAACTTTTCTCTGGCGAGCTATTACAAAAAGCATTTGCATTGTATTGCTTAACCGTTGCTTACCAGATGTGGTTCTCATGGCGTCCTAAGGCTGTTTTACAACTACCAAAGAAAGCAGGACTTAGTGTCTTAGGCTCCATTATCGGTAGCATTTCAGGACTATTTGGTATTGCAGGAGGCTCACTTGTAGTACCTATATTAACGCTTTACCGTGTAAAAATAACCCAAGCAATTGCAACTGCATCGGCAACGGGATTTCCCATTGCCTTCTCTGGTAGTATTGGTTATATATTAACTGGTTGGGATATGAAACAACTTCCTGAGTACAGTGTAGGTTATATTTACCTGCCGGCCACCTTTGGAATTATCATTAGTAGTACTGTTTTTGCAAAGCTAGGGGCTAAACTTGTGCATCGCTTACCTGCTGATAAACTAAAGAAATTATTTGCAATTGTATTATTATTAGTCGCTATCAAGCTGTTTTTTTAGCAGTTTGTTGTTTAATTAGGCATTCGAATTTTAATGTGCAAATAGCAGTTGATCTCAATCTTCAGATACGTATAATTCATCACATCAAGTCGTTACAACAACTTGATAACAGTGACAATGGTAGGCTTCTTGGTTCCTCGCATTGATAACTTATTAACCTGGTCAGAGCCGGAAGGCAGCAGCCATAGTAGGTGATTCAAGTGCCGAGGGTTTGCTGGGGAGTCTGCCACCCACACCTTCATTTTTAGCTTTTTATAAGGCCTAATAATGACTCAGTACAACTCCAAATTTGATACATCCCTAAAGCTAAAACATGCCCATCCCAAATATTGGTTAACTTGGTTTTTGCTATTTTTATTATTTCTCTTTAGCTATTGCCCGATTCGTATTCGTGATCGATTTGCTGCTTTTATTGCTAAGCTAATTTATAATAAAAAATTTTTAGATAAACGCAAAAAAATTGCGTTTACAAACCTTGGTTTGTGTTTTCCTGAATATAGCGAAAAACAGAAAGATGACCTGATGCGTAAAAACATCCAAGCAGTGGCACAAATCACGCTATCTCTTGGTGAACTATTTTTTCGTAGTCAACAACACATCCTTAAGCGTAGCAATATCATCGGTGAACAACACATAATTGACGCTGAAAAATCAGGAAAATCAATCATCTTTTTAGGTCCGCACTGTTACGGATTAGACTTTGGTGGTGTCGGAGGCATAAACGCACGTGGTTATGCATTATCGAGCATGTTTAAGGATTATAAGAATCCAATCTTTGATTGGTTTGTAACAAGTTATCGCACTCGTTTTACTCACTTAACTGGTAAAGGAACGCTTTACCACCGCAGTGAAGGACTAAAGCCAGTGATCAAAAGTTTACGTGATAAGACACATTTTTATTATCTACCCGATGAAGATCATGGACGTGATAAAAGCCTGTTTACGGATTTCTATGCGACACAAAAGGCAACATTGCCGATGGTAGGGCGTTTAGCAAAACTAGGGAAAGCAGTAGTGATCCCCTTTTATACGTCATACAATGCTAAAACGGCAAAATTTGATGTGTTTTTCCATACGCCACTGAATGATATTCCAACAGGGGATGAACTCAAAGATACTTTGCTTATGAACCGAGCTATTGAAAAACTAATAGATGAAGATAGAAGTCAGTATATGTGGACGTTGAAGTTGCTGAGAACACGGCCGATTGAAGGTGATAATATTTATTAACAAAAAACTCAGGCTTGCCTGAGTTTTTTGTTTTTAACGCAAACAAATTTTTTACTGTGCGTTAATACGTTTACCTGTTACAGCAACACTATCATCAGCTAACAGATATAGGTAACTTGGCATAATCTCTGACGGCGTTTTTAACAAGGATGTATCTTCAGCTGGAAATGCGTTTGCACGCATGCCTGTTTTTGTTGCACCAGGGTTAATCGCGTTAAAGCGCAATGTACTGTTTTCAAACTCATCCGCCAAAGTTTGCATCATGCCTTCAGTTGCAAATTTTGAGATGCTGTAAGCCCCCCAATATGCTCTGCCTGAGTTACCAACTCCTGAGGTGGTAAAGACCGTTGATGCGTTATCAGATAGTGATAAAACAGGAATCAACGCCTTAGTTAACATAAACTGAGCGGTGACATTTGTTTGTATCACCTCATCCCAGGTAGACTTTTCAATCTGTGCAAAAGGGCCTAATACACCAAGCTGACTTGCATTGTGGACTAAACCATCTAATTTTCCATACTCACGTTTGATAGTATCTGCGAGGTCAGCATAATGCGTTTCAGTCGCACCATTAAGATCAACAGGTAATATTGAAGCTTGTTGTTTGCCAAGCTTCTCGATTTCATCATAAACAGCTTCCAGTTTTTTAACTGTTTTACCTAATAAAATAACTGTTGCACCAAATGTCGCACATTCAATGGCTAGTGTTTTACCAATACCGTCACCTGCACCTGTGATTAAGATAGTTTTAGCCGCTAAACAGTTCTCAGGTGGTTGATAATCTTCCATAAGTCTCTCGTTGATCAAAAAATTAACGAATAATAACTTTTTTTAACTAAAAGACTCAAACTCTTTTGTACCTGAGCGTTGTTTTTGTCATGATATGCCACATTAATCTAACTATTTATTAATTTAGGAATTAAACTGTGGAATTTTTATATGAGTACGGCCTATTTTTAGCAAAAGCGGTTACCTTTGTGTTAACTGTTGCCGCGTTATTGATTACTGTAATTGCATTGACCAGTAAACAGAAAAACAAAAAAGGGGAGATTGAATTAACCGATCTTTCTGAACAATTAAAAGATACAAAAAAATCAATTGAAGAGCAATTATTAACAGCACCACAGCTTAAAGAACGTCATAAAAAAGACAAAAAAGCGCAAAAAGAGAAAGATAAACTGGCGAAAAAATTAGCTAAAAGTGGTGATGATGTAGCAACACCCGCACAACTTTATGTTGTTGACTTCAAAGGCAGCATTGATGCAAAAGAGGTGAGTTCTTTACGTGAAGAGATCACCGCTATTTTGTCTGTTGCTAGCGAAAAAGACGAAGTATTTGTCCGTTTAGAAAGTGGCGGTGGCATGGTGCACGGTTACGGTTTAGCTGCTTCACAACTACAACGCTTAAAAGATAACAATATTCCATTAACAATTGCTGTTGATAAAGTAGCCGCTAGTGGCGGATATATGATGACCTGTATTGCTGACAAAATTATCTCAGCACCTTTTGCTATTCTGGGCTCGATTGGTGTTATCGCACAAATACCTAACTTTAATAAAGTATTAAAAAAGCATGATATCGAGTTTGAACAGTTAACGGCGGGGGATTATAAACGCACTTTGACGATGTTTGGTGAAAATGACGATAAAGGCCGTGAAAAATTCAAGCAAGAGTTACAGGAAACACATGATCTGTTTAAACACTTTGTGAGTGAACATCGTCCAGTGGTAAATATTGAACAGGTTGCGACTGGCGAACACTGGTATGGCTTGCAAGCGATTAAATTAAACTTGGTTGATAAGATCTCAACCAGTGACGATTACCTATTATCGCAGCTAGATAATCGCCACATTGTGCAGATTAAATATACACAACGAAAAAAATTGGCTGACAAATTGGGTCATAGTGCCTCCATAGCTTTTGAAAATAGTTTACAGAAACTGATGCAAGTGAATATGAGTCGTCTGTTTAAATAAGATGGTGTTTTATTAAACAGATTAATGAGCCAACTATCATTTTGTTGGCTTTTTTATCTCATTTTAAGTAGTAAATGAAAATATAAGTTGCTATTCCCGTTGACATTGGCTTATATAAAAAGGGAATTCAATGGATGAATTACAAATTAATGCCGACCTCTCAATCGTGACTATTTTAAGGCTAGAACAATTATGAGCAAATCTCTTGTTATTGTGGAATCACCTGCAAAAGCAAAAACCATCAATAAATACCTTGGTAAAGACTACATTGTAAAATCTAGTGTGGGCCATATACGTGATCTGCCAACCAGTGGTAGTGCTAAGAAAACGATTGATGCAAAGAAGAAAAAATCACTTGCTGGAATGACGCCTGCGAAAAAAGAGAAAGAGAAAGCTAAACGAGCACAAGAAGCATTAGTTACTCGTATGGGTATTGATCCAAACAATAGCTGGAAAGCACACTACGAAATTTTGCCGGGTAAAGAGAAAGTTGTTAGTGAACTACAAAAATTAGCAAAAGATGCACCTACTATCTATCTCGCATCGGATTTGGATAGAGAAGGGGAAGCGATTGCTTGGCACCTAAAAGAGATTCTGGGTGGTGATGAAAGTAAATTCCAACGCGTTGTGTTCAACGAAATAACAGAATCAGCTATTCAAGAAGCCTTTAATAACCCTACAGAACTTGATCTAAACAGCGTAAAAGCACAGCAAACACGTCGTTTCTTGGATCGTGTTGTTGGTTTTATGGTGTCACCACTTTTATGGAAAAAAGTTGCACGTGGCCTTTCAGCTGGTCGAGTACAATCGGTAGCGGTACGTTTATTGGTAGAGCGCGAGCGTCTGATTAAAGCCTTTAATCCAGATGAGTACTGGGATCTACACGCTGACACACAAACTGGTGGTAAAACAGATTTACGTTTAGAAGTGTTTAAAGAAGACGGTAATAGTTTTAAACCAACCACTGAAGCACAAACAGCAAAAGCGGTTAATGTTCTTGATAAAGCACAATTCAAACTGCTTTCTCGTGAAGATAAACCCACCAAAAGTAAAGCAAGTGCACCCTTTATCACTTCAACACTGCAACAAGCAGCAAGTACACGCCTGAGTTTTGGTGTTAAAAAGACCATGATGTTAGCGCAACGTTTGTACGAAGCGGGTTACATCACATATATGCGTACCGACTCAACAAACCTAAGTAAAGATGCCGTTGCAACCGCTCGAGATTACATCAGCAACGAGTTTGGAAAAAACTATTTACCTGAAGAGCCAGTTGTTTTTAGTAGTAAATCGGGCGCACAAGAGGCCCATGAAGCGATTCGTCCTTCAGATGTTACTCAGTTAGCCGCACTTCTTAACGGCGTTGACCGTGACGCTATGCGCCTTTACGAACTTATCTGGCGTCAGTTCCTTGCGTGTCAAATGTTGCCTGCACTTTACGATGCAACCACCTTAGTCGTTGAAGCTGATAATTACCTGTTACGTGCTAAAGGTCGTACCATGCGATTTGCTGGTTGGACAAAAGCGCAGCCGGTCGCCAAGAGTAAAGTCGATGAAGTGCAACTTCCAGACCTTGCAATTGGTGAGGTGGTTAACTTAGTTGAGCTTGATCCTAAACAACACTTTACTAAACCACCTGCACGTTTCACGGAAGCTGCATTAGTTAAAGAACTTGAAAAACAAGGTATTGGTCGACCATCTACTTATGCAAGCATTATCTCTACGATTCAAGACAGGGGTTATGTTAAAGTTGATAAACGTAGATTCTATGCTGTAAAAATGGGCGAGATTGTCAGTGATCGCCTCAGCGAAAACTTCGTTGAATTAATGAGTTACTCATTTACGGCGGAGATGGAAGGTAACCTTGATGCAATTGCAGAAGGCAAAGCTGATTGGATTGCAGAGTTAGATCGTTTTTATAAAGACCTTACAACACTTTTAGACAAAGCTGAGCTACCTGAAGATGAAGGTGGTATGCGCCTTAATGAACCGGTTATAATCAAAGAGGTTCATTGTCCTACTTGTGAACGAGAAATGGGTATTCGTACTGCATCAACAGGTGTTTTCCTTGGGTGTTCTGGTTATGCACTGCCTCCTAAAGAACGCTGTAAAACAACCATTAACTTAGTTGATGGTGAAGAGGTTGAAGATATTATTAGCAATGAAGATCTTGAAACTGCAGCACTGATGGCGAAAAAACGTTGTCCTAAATGTGACATGGCGATGGACAGCTACCTGATAGATGAAAAACGTAAACTACATGTTTGTGGTAATAACCCTATCTGTGAAGGTCATGAAGTTGAAGAGGGCGAGTTTAAGATAAAAGGCTATGATGGTCCGCTTGTTGAATGTGACAAGTGTGGCAATGATATGCAGCTTAAAGATGGCCGATTTGGTAAGTATATGGGCTGTACCAACGAAGAGTGTAAAAACACCCGTAAGATTTTACGTAACGGTGAAGTTGCTCCACCAAAAGAAGACCCTGTGCATCTGGAAGAGTTAGGTTGCGAGCAGAGTGACGCTTATTTTATTCTACGTGATGGTGCATCGGGTATATTCCTAGCCGCAAGTACTTTCCCACGCTCTCGTGAAACCCGCGCGCCAAAGGTTGCTGAACTTGTTAAGTTCAAAGAGCGGATTTCACCTAAGTTCTTTTACCTAGCAGAGGCCCCTCAAGCAGATCCTGCTGGAAATTTAGCGGTTGTTCGTTATAGCCGTAAAAATAAAGAGCAGTATGTGATGACCGAGGTGGATAAAAAAGCCACTGGCTGGACTGCTAAATATATTGGTGGCGAACTCAAAGATAAAGTGCTTAGTGGTGGTAAATGGGTTGAAGAACAGACCAAGAAACGTGCAGTGAAGAAAAAGAAAGCTGAATAGCTTTACTTATTTACTCAGTAAAAAAGGTAGCGTTAGCTACCTTTTTTGATCTCTGCTATTAATCAGTGTGAGCCAACCCATATAAACGTAAGCAGTTGCGGTTATAATTTGACCAAAATCAAATTTTTAAAACCATCCCCTAATATAATCAAAAATTTAATCTAATTTTACATTTATCACATTTAATTGAGAAAATGTATGCCAATATATTCCCTGTTAAGTGAATTAGACCGCAAGGTTATATTATTCACTTACGAACAAAAAAGAGATAAAAAGATTGTATCTTCTGGTCTAATGAATGAGGAATATCGTGCTTTCATTATTACTGAGGGAGAGTTTATTCTTTGGGAGTTAGAAAAACGTAAATTAATTGAAGCTGAGATAGTTGCACATGCATGGTTAGTCACTTCAAAAAGCAATGATTCATTATTATTCCACTTTAAAGAGAATAGCCATGTGAGCATTAATAGCTTGTTTGATGAGTTAAAGTGCGATGGTTTTTGGCTGCTAGAGCATGGCATTTTAAAAGTTCGTTTTGAACATAAAGGCCATGAGTATGATATTAATATCATTGCAAACAATAACCGCTCGATACACTCAGCACTACAAATCACTGACAGTGAGAATGTAGAGTTGTTAAAGGTTGCACCCATTAGCCATGCAAAATATGGCAAAGCATTGTTAGATTAAGAGGTTTAGATGTCCCGACATATTGGTTTATTGACCCGTGATACTATTGCTTTGATACTCGCAGGTGGGAAAGGAAGCCGCCTAAAGCAGTTAACAGAAGATCGTGCAAAGCCTGGTTTGCCCTTTGGTGGCAAATACAAGATTATCGATTTTACACTTTCTAATTGTATGAATTCAGGTATCCGTCGCATTGATGTACTAACACAATACAAGTCCTCTGAATTATTAAGCCATGTACAAAAAGCCTGGAGTCGTATGCCTTGGGAATTAGGCGAATACGTTAATATTGTACCCGCGCAACAGCAAATAGGTGATCTCTGGTATCGTGGAACTGCGGATGCCGTCTATCAGAATTTAAAACAACTCAAAAAGCAGCATTGTAAATACATATTGATATTAGGTGGCGATCATATTTACAAAATGGATTACAGCCGAATGTTACGCCAGCATGCAAAAAATAATGCACAGATATCTATCGCCTCTATTCCAGTCAAATGTAAAAGCGCCAGTGCATTTGGTGTATTAAATACTGACTCAGATATGCGTGTCGTTGATTTTGTCGAAAAACCAGAAAATCCACCTGAGATGATTGGGATTCCAGGGAAATCACTGGTGTCGATGGGGGTGTATATCTTTAATTTTGATGTTTTAGAGCAACTGTTATTAGAAGATGCATCTATGGATGGTTCTAAACATGACTTTGGATACAACATCATTCCTAAAGCGATTAATCACCATGACGTATATGCTTATATATTTGATGATGAGGGTTGTGCTGACGTACAGGCTTATTGGAAAGATGTAGGGACTATTGATCAATACTTTCAAGCTAATTTAGACTTAGTGCAGGTTGAACCAGAGCTTAATCTTTATGATAGACACTGGCCTATCTACTCATTTCAAGAGCAAATACCCGGCGCAAAATTTATTTTTGACCAAGACAATTGCCGTGGGCAAGCAATTGATAGTGTCATCACCGCCGGATGTATTATCTCTGGAGCGACGGTTAAAAAGTCTCTGCTTTCTACTCGGGTTACCGTAGAGCGGCACAGCGTGATTGATCATTGTGTTATTCTACCCAATGTCACCATAGGTAAAAACTGCCAACTTAAGAACCTATTAATTGTTGAAGACTGTATTATTCCTGATGGTTTTAGTATTGGTTTTGATCGTGAACTTGATGAAGTTTACTATGAAATATCAGAAACAGGCGTGATATTAGTCAATCAAGAGATGATTGATAATTATTTGAAAATTGAACATGGAGCTTATAACTAAACGCGGTATACTCACGCTTTAAATTGTAAGGGTGTTGTTATGCGGATTGCGTTAGGTATTGAATATGATGGGGCTAATTATTTTGGTTGGCAGCGTCAGAAAGAAGTTATTTCTGTTCAACAAAAATTAGAAGAAGCACTTTCGCAGATTGCTAATCACCCGGTAACAGTAAATTGCGCAGGTAGAACCGATTCTGGTGTTCATGGCACTGGCCAAGTTGTTCATTTTGAAACAGATGCAAAGCGCAAAGACGTTGCTTGGACATTAGGTGTAAACGCAAACCTTCCCGATGATATCGCTGTGCGTTGGGTAAAACAGGTCAATGATGATTTCCATGCACGTTTCAGCGCTACTGCACGTCGCTACCGTTACATTATCTATAATGCAGCCTTTAGACCGGGTATATTACGCGCTGGTCTTAGTCATTATCACCATGACCTCGATGAGAAAATGATGCATGATGCAGGGCAATTTATTGTTGGTGAGCAAGACTTTACCTCATTTCGAGCATTGCACTGCCAAGCTAACAGCCCAACACGTACCATTGAGTATCTTACTATTACCCGCCAAGCAGATTTTATCATTATTGATATTAAAGCCAATGCGTTTTTACATCATATGGTACGTAACATCGCGGGCAGTTTAATTGAGATTGGCCGTGGTAAACAACCCGTTGATTGGTTAGCGACACTGCTGACATTAAAAGATCGCTCAAAAGCCGCGGCAACTGCAAAGCCGGGTGGCTTGTATCTTGTCGAAGTAGATTATCCCGCGCAGTTTGAACTGCCAAGACCTGCAGTAGGACCTCTATTTTTAGAAGGTTAGACCTAATTTTTTGTGATGAGTAATATGAATAAAAATAACTTAAATGAATGGCTTAGTTACCTTGAGCAATTACATCCTACTGAGATAGAGCTTGGCTTAACGCGTATTGGCAAAGTCGCAACGGATCTTAACGTGATTAACTTTGATGCTAAAGTGATCACCGTTGCTGGTACTAATGGCAAAGGCACTACCTGTGCCTTTTTAGAAGAGATTCTTCTGCAAGCTGGTTATAAAGTAGGTGTGTATAGCTCTCCACATATTCAACGTTATACAGAGCGATTACGCATCAACAAACAAGAGATGGCAGAGCAACTACACTGCGATGCATTCCAAGAAATAGAAGCTATCCGTGGTGAAACTTCACTGAGTTATTTTGAATATGTTACTTTGGGGTGCCTACATATATTAAAACAGCAGCAGTGTGATTTTATTCTGCTTGAAGTTGGCCTTGGTGGACGTTTAGATGCAACGAATATAGTCGAATCGGATGTCAGTGTGGTTACCACTATCGGCATCGATCATATCGATTGGTTAGGTGATGATAGAGAGAAAATAGGCTTTGAAAAAGCGGGCGTCTTCCGTGCAAACAAACCAGTGGTTTGTGGTGAATTGGATCCGCCAAAATCTTTACAAAAACATGCGCAAAGCATAAAGTCTGACATTCGATATGCAGGCAAAGAGTTTACAGCGGTCAATCTGCAAACGACTTGGTCTTGGTCTGGTAAGTCGACAATCAACAATTTGCCTCAAACACTGATGCCACAACAAAACGCGAGTACGGCTTTAGCTGTTATTGAAGCCCTTGAACTTCAACTTCCTGAAGCGTTACTGGTTAACGCCATTGGCCAAGCTCAGTTAGCAGGGCGCTTACAGAAGGTTAATTTCCAAACAACGATTGATACTTACCTCGATGTTGCACATAACCCTCAATCTGCTGCTTATTTAGCTTCGCAGATTAAGCATCTACGGAGACATAACGGCAGAGTATTGGCTATCGTTGGCATGTTAGAAGATAAAGATTTAACGGGCACCTTTTCCGTTATTAATAATCAGATAGATCAATATAACTTGATATCACTGAACTGTTATCGAGGTGCATCACAGCAAACACTACTCAGCCATTATCAAGCTAGTAAAGATCAAACTGCTGATGTACATTGTTTTGATAATATAAGTAGTGCATATCAAAATGTTCTTTATCAAGCGTGTGAAACAGATATTATTGTTGTATTTGGTTCGTTTTATACGGTTTCAGACTTTTTAACATTATCACAAGGGTAACTCGTGGCTTCTCAGTTTCAAAATAGATTAGTAGGCATCAGTATTTTAGTAGCAAGCGTGGTTATCTTTTTACCTACGGTTATCGATGGAAAAAAAACGGCCTACGAAGATGAATTTATTTCAACACCGATTCATCCTGAAGTTAAAGAGCATACACAGCAACTTAAAGCGCTTGAACAAGCACCAGCAGTTGTTGCCAAAAGTAATGAACTAGAAGACGCGCTACAAGTGCCAGTTGAAAGTGAACAGGATTGGCAAGTGCAAGAGATTGCTAGCACCGTTACTACCGATAAAGCCGCAGTGACTGAAAAAGAGATCGTTAAAGAAGTCGTTGCAGTTCCAACAGCAAAACCTGTTACACCCAAAAAGAAAAAATTACCAGAAACAGCGTGGACAATTCAACTAGGTGCATTTCAAAATGCTGCCAACATCAACTCATTATTAAAAACACTACATAAGGCCGGATTTCAAGCACATACCATTCCTACAGAAGTGATTGATGGTAAATTAACCCGTCTTTTTGTTGGCCCTGATGTTTCTAAGGAGAAACTCGAAAAACAATTACCACGCTTAAAACGATTAACAAAATTACAGGGGAAACTATTACCTTTTGATGCCGTGAACCCTTAAATTGTTACAGCTTTGTAGAGAATTTCCTGCTAGAATGCGCCTCGTTAAAACGTTCACAAATTAAGGGCAACAATGAGTTGGTTTGATTTAGCAATATTAGGCATCATTGCACTTTCAGCAGTTATTAGTTTAATCCGTGGTTTTACTAAAGAAGCGATCTCCCTTGTTACCTGGTTCACTGCATTTTTTGTGGCCAGTAACTTTTATCCTGAAGTTACCTCATACCTCACACAACTTGATGATCAACTGATCCGAAATTCCGTTGCAATCGCCATTTTGTTTATCTCTGTTTTACTGCTCGGTGCATTAGTTAACTATATTGTTAACCGTTTAGTTGCGGTAACAGGACTCTCAGGTACAGATAGACTGTTAGGTGTTTTATTTGGTGCAATACGGGGTGTGTTAATTGTAAGCGCAGTACTCTTTTTTATCGATTCTTTTACTGGCTTTAATGAAGCCCCATGGTGGAAAGAGTCCACTCTTATTCCAGAGTTTGGTATTATTATCGAATGGTTCTTTAGTCACTTGGAGAACTCTTCAAGTTTTTTACAGAACCTTCCAACAAGTTAAAACTATAAAATTTATATAAGCAACATCAACCACTTACCGATATCAATTGAATAAGGTAAGTGAAAAATATTTATTATTAATTCTTAAAATAAAGGCGTGAATTTATGTGTGGAATCGTTGGCATCGTTGGAGCAACACCTGTTAATCAAAGTATCTATGATGCATTAACAGTATTACAGCACCGTGGGCAAGATGCAGCTGGTATTATTACAATATCAGATGACAACTTTAAGCAGCGTAAAGCTAATGGTTTAGTGAAAGATGTTTTTGAATCTAAGCATATGCAACGTTTAAAAGGTAACATTGGCATTGGCCATGTACGTTACCCAACAGCAGGTAGTTCAAGTGCAGCTGAGGCTCAGCCATTTTACGTAAACTCTCCATGGGGCATGGCACTTGCACATAATGGTAACTTAACAAACGCAACACAATTACGTGAAACTGTTGCTAACTCTCGTCGCCATATCAATACAACGTCAGATTCTGAAGTGCTATTAAATGTATTTGCTGCTGAGCTAGATAAAATTACGAATGATAAGTTAACTGCAGAAGATATTTTTACTGCCGTTGGTGAAGTACATAATAAAGTGAGCGGTGCTTACGGTGTAGTATCACTTATTATCGGTCATGGTATGGTTGCTTTCCGTGACCCTGATGGTATTCGTCCTTTAGTACTAGGCTCTCGTAAAACAGAATCTGGTGACATGGAATATATTGTTGCTTCTGAAAGTGTTGGTCTTGATACTATTGGTTTTGAAGTAATGCGAGATGTTGAACCTGGCGAAGCAGTTTATATCACTGAAGATCGCCAACTTTTCACACAGCAATGTGCAGCAAAAACGTCATTACATCCATGTATATTTGAATACGTTTACCTTGCTCGTCCTGATTCTACGTTAAGTGGCATCTCTGTATATGAAGCGCGTCTTGAAATGGGCCGTAAGTTAGGTGCAAAAATTAAACGTGAATGGGCTGACATTGAGATTGATGCGGTTATTCCAATTCCAGAAACTTCAAATGATATTGCGTTAGAAATCTCTGTGGAATTAGGTATTCCTTACCGTCAAGGTTTTGTAAAAAATCGCTACATCGGGCGTACCTTTATCATGCCTGGTCAAACTCAACGTCGTAAATCTGTACGTCGTAAGTTGAACGCAATCACAGCTGAATTCAAAGGTAAATCAGTACTGTTAGTTGATGATTCAATTGTTCGTGGTACAACTTCTGAACAGATCGTTGAAATGGTTCGTGATGCTGGTGCAAAGAATGTTTATTTTGCATCTGCAGCACCTCAGGTTTGTCATCCTAATGTTTACGGTATCGATATGCCAACCGCTGAGGAGTTAATCGCATACAACCGCACGGTTGAACAGATCAGCGACGCTATTGGTAGTGACAAGTTAATTTTTCAAGATATTGAAGACCTAAAAGAAGCCGTTAAAAAGCAAAATCCAAAGGTAGATGGCTTTGAGTGTTCTGTGTTTGATGGAGTTTACGTAACGGGTGATGTTGATCAAGGTTACTTTGATTACTTAGCAGGCCTACGTAGTGAAGATGCTAAACACATTCAAGAGCAAAAAGAAGAGATCGCAAGTCTAGAAATGCATAACGAAGACTAACAGGGCTTAGTTATTAGCTGTCAGCTTTCAGTTAAAAACCAGAACTATTGTTCTGGTTTTTTTATACCTGAAGAAAAGCTACAATCTTCTAGATAGAAGCTATGAAGACCTAAAACACGCAGCGAATCTAGAAAGGGTTTGCTGACAGCTGAAGCTAACCACTGACAGCTTGCTTTTCCCACAAAAAAGCCAACTAATAAGTTGGCTTTTGAAGTCTGTCGCTTGTAAACGTAGACTTAAAAGTCTGCGCTGCCCGGTGAACGTGGGAAAGCAATTACGTCACGGATGTTTTGAACACCAGTTACGTAAGAAACTAAACGTTCAAAACCAAGACCAAAACCAGCATGTGGCACTGTCCCGTATTTACGTAGATCACGGTACCAGCTGTAATCGTCCATATCGAGATCCATTTCAGCAATACGTTTGTCTAATGCTTCAAGGTTCTCTTCACGTTGACTACCACCAATGATCTCACCAATACCTGGTGCTAATACATCCATTGCAGCCACTGTTTTACCGTCTTCATTAAGCTTCATGTAAAAAGCTTTAATATCCTTCGGGTAGTTTTGAAGAATAATTGGTGCACCAACATGCTCTTCAGCAAGGTAACGCTCATGCTCAGATTGTAAATCTACACCCCATTCAACTTGGTATTCAAATTTCTTACCACAGTTTTGTAAGATTTCGATCGCTTCGGTGTAATCCATGCGAACAAAGTCAGATTTAACCATCTTCTCTAAACGCGTAATTGCTTGCTTGTCAACACGTTGTGCAAAGAAAGCCATATCGTCAGCACGCTCAGTCAACACTGCATTAAATACATATTTAAGCATGTCTTCAGCAAGTTGCGCTGCGTCAGCTAAATCTGCAAAGGCAATCTCAGGTTCAACCATCCAGAACTCAGCAAGGTGGCGAGTTGTGTGAGAGTTTTCTGCACGGAAAGTAGGACCAAATGTGTAAACATTGCTTAGTGCACAAGCATAGGTTTCAGCATTTAACTGGCCTGATACTGTCATGAATGTTTCTTTACCAAAAAAATCTTCTTTATAATCAACTTTGCCAGCATCTGTTTTTGGCAAGTTCTCTAAATCAAGTGTACTTACGCGGAACATCTCACCCGCACCTTCACAGTCAGAGCCTGTGATGATTGGTGTGCTGATCCAGTTAAAACCTTTCTCATAAAAGAAGTTATGGATTGCATGAGATAAACAGTTACGAACACGTGTTACCGCGCCAATAATGTTTGTGCGTGGGCGAAGGTGTGCATGCTCACGTAAGTATTCAATACTATGGCGCTTAGCAGACATTGGGTAAGTATCTGGGTCTTGAACAAAACCAAGCACTTTTACTTCCGTTGCTTGAACTTCAAAGCTTTGACCTTTTCCAGGGCTCTCTACTAATTCGCCTGTCACTGTTACAGAACAGCCAGCAGTTAAATTTAAAACTTCAGATGTGTAATTTTCAAGTTCAGCAGGTACAACAGCTTGGATAGGATCAAAACATGAACCATCATAAATTGCTAAAAATGAGATGCCCGCTTTAGAATCACGACGAGTGCGGATCCAACCATTTACGGTTACTTTTTCGCCTACCTTGAATTTGTCGTTGAAAATTTCAACAATTGCTGTTTTTGCCATCTGAATTAATGCTCCATATTCACAGTTTTTACTGTTTTTTTGTAAAATATTTAATAGTCGCTTATCTTACCTTGGCGGTAGCGAGATACAAGTCTATGATTTGATAATCACCATTTTAATTTGTTTTGCTTTAACGGGATTTATTATGCAACAAGAGTTTGAACGGAAGACATTCCATAACGCGCATGAATGGCGCCGTTTCTTCATGCTTTGGTTAACAGTTTTTTTGTGGGGGGCATTTCTAATATATATGCTGATGTTTCATTACCAGCGAGATTTTTTCGAACCACTTATTATGCAACATTTTGGAATTACCAGTGAATCGAATTATCAGTATGTTGAGATTCGATTGTTTATGTACCTGCTCTGGTCATGTTGCATTGTTTCTATACTAGCGATATTGAATACTTGGGGTAAAAAACGTCGGCCAGGTGATAATGTACCTGACCAATTCTTAATCGTTATTATGTCTGCAACGGTGCTGTTTGCATTTTATTACGCTAAAACCGACCTCAATTATCTTAATGGTCAATTGTCAGTCTTAGCGACATTGTTTGGAGATTAGTTTACTGCTCTGATGCAACACAGTGAATTGCATCACATAACTGTTTAAGTTGTGCCTCTTTGATAATATAGGGAGGCATAATATAAACAAGCTTGCCAAAAGGGCGGATCCAAACGCCAAGTTCAACAAACTTTTTTTGCACCTTCGCTACATCAACACTCTTTTTCAATTCAACGACACCAATCGCCCCTAATACTCGAACTGATTTAACCCCCGCCAATGTGTTACATGGTGCGAGGTACTGGGTTAGTTGAGTTTCAATTTTTGCTACTGTTTTTTGCCAATCACTACTGAGTAGTTTATCGATACTTGCATTAGCAACAGCACAAGCAAGTGGGTTACCCATAAAGGTAGGCCCATGCATAAATACACCTGCTTTACCTGAGCAGATAGTATCGGCCACATTATTGGTAGTTAGTGTTGCTGCCAGGCTCATATAACCACCGGTCATCGCTTTACCAATACAGATAATATCTGGGCTGATACCTGCAAATTCACATGCAAATAATTTTCCTGTGCGCCCGAAACCCGTTGCGATTTCATCAGCGATGAGTAGTAATTCATACTTGTCACATAGGGCACGAATGCCTTTTAAGTATTCTGGGTGATAAAAATGCATACCGCCCGTTCCCTGAACAATGGGCTCTAATATGATAGCTGCGATATTATTATGCTGAGCACCTACAATTTCTGTGATGGCCTTTAAGTCGTTTTTATCCCAAGGCTGATCAATTTTAATCGTTGGCTGCGGTGCGAACAGTTGTTCAGGCAAGAAGTTATGATATAAATCATGCATTGCGCCATCCGGGTCCGTGACGCTCATTGCACCAAATGTATCCCCATGGTAACCATTTCGGATAGTCAAAAACTGACTTTTAGGTGACCCTTTTGCGTGCCAATATTGTAAAGACATCTTCAAGGCAACTTCAACAGCAACGCTGCCTGAATCGCTCAAAAATACTTTTTGCAATTTGGCGGGGGTTATTTCAACGAGCTTTTTTCCTAAATCAATAGCAGGTTGATGGGTTAATCCACCAAACATTACGTGTGACATTTTATCAATTTGATCTTTGGCTGCTTTGTTTAATTCCGCAACATTGTAACCAAACAAACAAGCCCACCAAGATGACATACCGTCGATAAGTTGTTGGCCATTATCAAGTGTTAATAAACACTTGTCTGCAGATTCAACACCATAACAGGGCAAAGGATTCGTTGTTGAAGTATAAGGATGCCAGAGGTGATTCTTATCAAACTGGTGATCTAAACGTGTATTTACAGTCATAATTGCTCGCTATTTGTACAGATGTAAAGAAAAATACGCAGAAAAGTTGACAGTGTATCTATGAACTTTAGAATATGGCAACTAAATTTGTGCAAATTTGAAAAGTGAGAAGAGTAATGAGTGAATCAACCCTACGTCAAAACTGGACCGTCAACGAAGTTGAGGCGATGTTTGCATTACCTTTTATGGATCTGCTTTTTGAAGCGCAAACCGTACATCGTAAAAACTTCCCAAAAAATGAAGTTCAGGTAAGCACGTTACTTTCTATCAAAACCGGTGCCTGCCCAGAAGATTGTAAGTATTGTCCACAAAGTGCACGTTATGATACTGGTCTTGAAAAAGAAACGTTGATGGAAATGAAAAAGGTCATTAAGGCCGCACAGGATGCTAAAGCAACTGGATCTACACGTTTTTGTATGGGAGCCGCTTGGAAGAATCCAAGACAACGTGATATGCCTTATTTAGTTGAGATGATAAAAGAGGTTAAATCTCTAGGGTTAGAATCGTGCATGACACTGGGGATGTTAGATACCGAACAAGCAGGGCAGTTAGCAGATGCGGGTCTTGATTATTACAATCACAATTTAGATACCTCGCCAGAATATTACGATAAAATAATCACAACACGTACTTACCAAGACCGATTAGACACATTAGATAACGTACGCGGCGCAGGTATGAAAGTCTGTAGTGGTGGTATTGTTGGTTTAGGAGAGCAGGGTAAAGACCGCTCTGGCTTGTTAGTACAATTAGCTAATATGCCTCAACAACCAGAAAGTGTGCCTATCAATAAACTGGTTAAAGTCAAAGGCACACCACTTGATAATGTTGACGACCTTGATGAATTTACCTTTATTAAAACTATCGCGATTGCACGTATTATGATGCCAAAATCTCACGTGCGTTTATCGGCTGGTCGTGATGCAATGTCAGAGCAAACCCAAGCGCTGTGTTTCATGGCGGGTGCAAACTCCATCTTTTACGGATGTAAATTATTAACGACTGATAACCCAGATGAAAGTTCAGATATGAAACTATTCAAAAAACTAGGTATCAACAAAGAAGCGGTTAATTTCTCTCCCTTTGAAAAAGAGCAAACAATAGATGCCGCGATTATACGTCATGCTGAAAAAGATGAACTGTTTTATGATGCAACGGCCAAGTTATAACCGTGGCCTTTGATTTTATATCAACACAGTTACAGCAGCGTAAAGATGAAAAACTGTATCGCCACAGCCTAATAACAGAAAATAAACAGGGTCGCTACATCAGAGTTGCAGGAAAAGAATATTTAAATTTTTCCAGCAATGATTATTTAGGCCTTGCTTCTGATCCTGCTTTAATTAACGCATGGAAAACGGGGGCTGAGCGATATGGTGTTGGCAGTGGTGGCTCCTATTTGGTTACTGGTTTTAATCAAGCCCATCACGATCTGAGTGAACAGTTAAAGTCTTGGTTAGGCCTGGAAGCTGTGGCTTTATTTAGCTCAGGTTACTCTGCCAACCAAGCAGTTATAAAGCTACTAGTTGACAAGAATTCACTGCTTTTACAGGATAAGTTGAATCACGCTTCCTTAATGGAAGCGGGCAACTTATCACCTGCAAAAATGTTGCGTTTTAAACATAACGATATGTGGCATTTAGAAAGTTTGTTACAAAAGCAACAAAACCCAAATAGCCTCATTATTAGTGAAGGTGTTTTTAGCATGGATGGCGATACTGCGCCCATTTCTGACCTTAGTATTAAAAGCAAACAACATGATAGTTGGTTAATGATCGATGATGCACATGGCTTAGGTGTGTTAGGTGAGAATGGCAAGGGTAGCGTTGTTGATGCTGGTTTTAAAAATGTTGATATGCAGATCTATATGGCTACCTTTGGTAAAGCGCTTGGAATTAGTGGTGCATTTATCTCAGGTTCACAGCAATTAATTGATTATTTAAGCAATTTTAGTAAACCATATATTTATACTACTGGGTTGCCTCCAGCCATGGCTTTTGCTATAAGCTGTACCGCAAAAATGGCTGAAACAGAGCAGTGGCGACGTGACAAGTTATTTGATTCAATAAGACTTTTCAAATATCTGGCTGTGCAACAAGGCATTTTACTAACAGATTCAAATACCGCTATTCAACCGCTCATTATTGGTCAAAGTGATAAAGCGTTAGTGCTTGCACAAAAATTAAAAGCCCTAGGTTTCTGGGTGACTGCAATTCGCCCGCCAACGGTACCTAAAAATACAGCAAGGTTACGTATTACATTAACAACTAACCATGAGCCACAAGATATCAAAGCTCTAATCACTGCAATATCAACTATTTTGAGTGAGTGTTAATGCCACAAATTATTAATAAACAAGCGGTGGCAGACTCCTTTTCTAAAGCCGCTAGCCATTATGATCAATTTGCGCAACTACAGCGTGATATTGGTAATCAACTGTTAAGTCGCATATCGACTCAATACCCAGCAAAGGTTGTTGATCTCGGCTGTGGTACGGGTTATTTCAGCGAAAAATTACATAAAAAATTTCCTAACGCCTCTCTCACTTGTTTTGATCTGTCCAGCGCAATGCTTGCTCAAACAAAAAAAAGAGATATTTATGAAGTTAATTTGAAGCAGGGAGATATCGACTGTTTACCATTTCCCCAAAATAGCATTGACCTTATCTACTCAAACCTTGTTGTGCAGTGGAGCGAAGATTTAGCTAACTGTTTAACTCAGATAAAAAATAGCTTGAAAGAGGGCTGTGTTTGCCATATTTCAACATTACTGGATGGAACGCTTGATGAATTAACGCAGGCATGGAAAGTCATTGATAATAACCCACATACCAACCGCTTTTTGAGTCTAGAGAGCCTTCAAGAGATATTAAACAAAGCGGGTTTTTCTGCGGTAAAATTGACAACGGAAACACGCACTTTAGCGTATAAAAACGTAATTGAAGTGATGCGTGCTTTAAAAGGCATTGGCGCTAACCATGTACATGGACATAAAACACGAGTTAGTAGCGGCCGCCACCTTATTAAACAATTAGAAGCTGGCTATTTGCCTTTTAAAAACAGCAATGGACGCTTAAATCTTACTTATCAAGTTTGTTATATCGAGGTAACAAAATGACGCGCACCTATTTCGTAACGGGGACTGATACTGATGTTGGTAAAACAGTATGTTGCAATGCATTAATTCAAGCTGCTAATTTACAGCGGAAATCGACTCTTGCTTATAAACCAATTGCAGCTGGTTGCCATGAAACTGAACATGGTCTGCGTAACGAAGACGCATTAATATTACAAAATAGCTGCAGTGTAAAAGTTGATTATGACTTAATTAATCCAATTGCCTTTAAAGAGCCAATTGCCCCACATATTGCAGCTGAAATAGAGCAAACACCGATTAAGGTTGATCTCATAAGCCAAGGTTTAAGGGGCTTACAAAATATTCAGGCAGATATATTAATCATTGAAGGGGCTGGAGGGTGGTTTTTACCAGTGAATGATGAAGTCTTATTTTCAGAGTGGGTGGTGTCTGAACAGCTGCCTGTTATTTTAGTGGTGGGAATGAAGTTAGGCTGCTTAAATCATGCACTGTTAACCTACCAAGCAATAATCGATTCAGGCTTAGTTGTCGCTGGTTGGATAGCAAACCAAGTCCAAGCCACAATGCCGTTTTATGAACAAAACCTTGCTCTGCTTGATAAAAAAATTGATGCACCTATGATTGCAGAGATTCCATATGTAAATCAATCACAAATGACCTCACTAGCTCAGTTTGTAAAAATAGATCTTTTATAAGTCTGAAAATGGACTACGAACGCCATTAGCCCCTGACTGTAATACATGGGTGTAGATTTGAGTCGTGCGTAAATCTGAATGCCCTAACTGCTCTTGTACTGTGCGAATATCAGCACCTCGCTGTAACAAATGCGTTGCAAAAGAGTGACGTAAAGTATGTAACATAACCTTGTGGTTGTTACCTAACATTATCCTTATAACATACTTTCACTGTTTCATCAAATGTGTTTCACTAAAATGTTTCATTAAACGAAATCTATTCGCGCGCTGTATTTAACGGGAGTCTGATGGAAATCATTTATACCGATGACAACTTTACTCACGCAGGCCAATCCTATCCAGATATCCCCATTCTCATTGATAAAGAGTGTGAAATAGTCACGCCTGTCTTTCAATTTATGACCTACCTGGTGATTCAAGATGCCAGAGTGCAAAGCCTAAGCACCATTAAAAGTTATGCCACGTCGTTGTATGATTACTTTTCCTTTTTAGAGGTAAATGAACTCATATGGAATGAGCCCTATTTACAGCACGTCAAAAAATTTAACCTCAGCGTGTTAGCACTGTATCGAAATTGGTCGCGTACCTTATTCACCAAGCAGGGCGTACGTAGCGTGGCAGACACTACCATCAACCTACGCTTATCCGTCTTAAAACGCTTTTATACCTATGCCTATCATGCCGGTTTAATTGATTTTGAACCCTGGGAAACCTTGTACAAGATACAACCTAATACACACAACCAATTTCTGCGCCATACCCATGGCCAAGCCGTCATTAAGAGTAATGACTTAGTGCTAAAAACCTTTAAGGCACCGCCGAAAATATTATCGATTAAACAGTGTAAGCAGCTGATTGCTGCGCTCAACAGTCCGACCTTCAAGCTCATGACAAAATTAATCCTTGCCTCTGGGATCAGAAAAGATGAAGCCATGTCCTTCACCATCAATCACGTCTTTGAACCCTTTTTGCAAGATATCAATAAGCGTATTGCCATTGATTTAGTACCGCAGCCTCAAGGGCAACGCACAAAAGGCAGCAGGCCCAGACGTATTTTTATCTCGGTACAATTAATGCAAGAGCTTTGGGACTATATCAATATCGGCGAACGGGTGTTACGGGGAAAACGCTACAACGTAAAACATAAACACCAGTCTCCCTTTGTGTTTATTAATCGTTTTGGGGAAGCGTTCACGGACGCCACGTTAAATAATGTCTATCGCAAGTTATGCAAAGGTCGCAATAAGAAACTGGATTTTAATGTGTCGCCACACATGCTTCGGCACACCTTTGCCACCATTGAATTGTATGCGGAAGCGCAGCGCGTGGGCACGGTTAAAGCCCTGTGGTGGGTGCAACAGAGAATGGGCCATGCCTCTCTCTTGACCACCAGTGTTTATCTGCATTGTATTGAAAATAGTCTCGATAATGAACTGACCAAGTATCAACGTGAATTAGATAGCATGGCGTAAATACGCATACCGTCAATAGAAAGGTGGAGAAATAAGGTGGCTAAAAAAAACTTTTTAATGGCACAAAGGCAGTTATTGCCACCAGTGCAGCACACGCCTTGCCACCCTGACAGCCTCGTGTTTACCACCAACCAAGGCGTCATTGACTTTAATCGTTGGAATTATTACCAGCGGCCATCTCAAGAAAATTACGCGGAGGCAACCTTCGCCCGCCGTGAGGGATTAGTCACTGATATCTATCATGCCATCAATCAATTATCACACCAAGTCTCATCACACACCATACAATACCTCGCCTCCCAGGGCTGTCGGCAATTGTTTATATTCTTAGATGATCAATGCGCTAACGGTATCAATATAGTCAAAATCGAACAGTTCACCCTAGGTGTGATTAATGATTACTTACTGTTTTTGAAAAACAAGCCCGCAAAAACGATCACCGGTAAGTATGCCATTGCTTCGCAAAGGCTGCATTATAATAGCGTTAAAGCGATATTAATGACCTTCACCAAGCAGGGGCGCATTACTAACAGTATTTTTCCTAATTCTCCCTTCACCAATGTTAATCGCGCCTCGAGTGGCGCACTTGCTTATTCAAAATCGGAGTTTTCTCGCGTAATGCGCTTCCTCTGGGGGCAGATAAAACGTATTCGTGAAGGGAGCTATACGGGCTCTTACCGCAATATACTGGCTATCTATATTTTGCTCATCGCCGCTAAAACAGGCAGGAATACATCAACGATTTTATCGCTAAAAACCGATTGTATCTCACCCCATCCACTCGCACCCGAGACGCACATATTATTAACCGGTTATAAAAAAAGAGGCATGAATACCAGTGTGCAAGCGATGAAAGGCAGTTATACCGCAGAGGATATCTTTAGTACCCACAAAGATATTGGCAGCTTAATCGATGAAGTGATCCAGGTGACCGAGCCCGCGCGATCACGCTCTGGCAGTCAGGCGTTATTTTTAGTCTCCGATAAAGTCGGAAAAATATCAGTGTTAACGGACATGAAATTTTGGCGAAGCGTACAAAGCCTCCCTGGCGTACAGGCGCTAGTTCAAGACAATGGGCAAAAATTATCCATTCACATTAAACGTATGCGCAAGACCTTCGCCACAAGAATGTGGCAATTAAGCGGGGGGGATCCCCTAAAAACAGCAAAATTAATGGGCAATTCTATCCCCGTGATGAATAAACATTACTTAGCGGTGACCCCTGAAATGCAACGCGATCATAAATATTTTGGTGTCATCTTAACCAACACGTTACTGGGTCAAACCGAGGAGGCGAATAGTGTCACAATATCGAAGCTGTTGAACATCGATGTCAAACAAGCCAGTGAACTCTTGATTGGCCAGTTTAACACGCTCGTTGGGCGCTGCGCTGATCCCTTCGATGGTGGGTCAAAGGAGCAGGGGGATAGACACTGCACACGATTTACACAATGCTTTCAATGCCCCAATCAAGTCATTTTAGCATCGGATCTACATCGGCTTTACTCCTTTTATTGGTTATTAAAAAATGAGCGCGCATTTATCGGCCATCAACAATGGAAAAAGCGCTATTGCTGGGTCATTAATGTGATTGAAACAGACATTGAACCCGCCTTTGATAAAAAGGTAGTCGCTAGCGCTAAAAAAGCCGCTCTCGATGCACCCAGCCCAATGTGGTCAAGCAGAAGCGCCTTGGAGGCATTATGGGTATAACCAACGTCACCGCCAAACCTGCGTATTGTCCGCTATCAAGTGCGCATGATAATAACCCTATCGTCACCTTAGACAGTGCGGGGGAGGCGAAGTCGAGGTTTTGGGGAGATGTATGGGATTTTAGTGATTATATTCCGCATAAAAATGTGCAACAGTCCCGCAAAGTCATACAGTTTGATCTGTTATTGGCCAACGGGACCTCGCTGTTAGATAAAGCCAATGCAAACTTATTATTTTCAGTGAAAGAGTACCTTTATACGCGCCTCAATGTCATTCATCCTAAATCGGGCAAAGTGCTCGGCCCACAATCGTTAATTGGCAACTTTTACTGCCTAGCAACCTTTGTTAACTTTTTACTGAGTCAAAATATGCAAAGCTTTGCTGCCTTTAAAACGACCGATGTGGTGACATTACGACATTTTTTATATACCAGAAACCCCCAGTTGAGCGAGAAAACGTATGCTAAATATTTAGGGGTGATTGAAGATCTCTACCATTTTTCGGGGGTGCTTAAGGATGGGTTATCTGAGCACCCATGGCCTGATTCCTCAGTGTATTATTTATCCAATACACCGCGCCAAAATGCGACGCTCTATAACAAGCAAACGCCACGTGTACCCGATTATTTGATAGCTGCATTATTCACGCAGTGTGTGGATTATTTAAAACACCATAGTGAAAGACTCGTCAATGCGGCTTTAAAATTGGAATCAAGAGCCACTGCATTGTTTGACACGCAGTTGAAAAAAAACAAAATATCTAACGACATAAGTACCGCCCGAAAAGATAAACATGCAGATTTAAACGTAAAAAAAAGCAGAGGTTATCTTGCTTATCAAAAAGAGACGTTAACGGCCTATGGCTTTGCCAACAAACGCGCGCTGAACAAAGCTATCCAGACAGCCAGAGGATGTTGCTATGCGATTATTGCCACGACTACGGGCATGCGTAATTCCGAAATAGCCTCCTTAACGTGCGATAGTTTCTTTATATCCCAAGGATGGGATGGTGAAGAGTATGCGTGGTTACGTGGACTTACCTATAAGCTGGAATCGGCGCCCAGACAAACGAAGTGGATGATCCCAATACTATCTCAAATCGCGTTAACGCATTTATTAGCGATGAACGAAGTCTATCAATTGCGGATAGCACAATCCCTACCTTACCTATCAAGCACAGAACGAGAAATCCAGCGCCAGTTAAGTCATTTTCTATTTATCGCCAATGATACCAAAACAAACAGCTATAACGGTATCTGTAATGCTCGATGGAACGCCAGTTTACGTCAGCTTGCGACTGATTTTAACCTTAGAGTAAAAGATCCTGACAATGATTTAAACCTCCCCATTGGCATCGTTTGGCCGTTATCAACGCACCACTTCAGACGCACATTCGCTTGCTTAGCTGCGCGAAGCTCCCTCGGCGATTTACGCTATCTAAGAGAGCATTTTAAGCATTGGTCACTGGATATGACCTTGCATTATGCCAATCAAACAACGTGCAATAATAGCTTATTTGATGAAGTGTTAACCGAGCGCAATGCCTTACAACATATTATCATTTCAGATTGGCTCACCACCCAGACGCCCTTAGCGGGTGGACGAGGCGCGGCAATCACACAGTTTAAGCGCCGGGGCAAGGTGAAGATAAGTCAAGATATGCCGACCTTACTCAATCAAATAAGTGACAGCGTGTTTGTACGCGGGACAGGCCACAGTTGGTGCCTAGCGTCAGGGGCGGGGTGCGGCGGTGACGGGCTGTACGATGCCATTCAATGCGTGAGTTGTGACAGTGCGGTGATTGATAAATCTCATCTGCCTCTGTGGAGAGGGATAAAAGCACAGCACATTGAAATTTTAACGTTGGATGAAGCGGGGGGCGCCATTAAAGCGCGCGCACATGAATATATCGCTCAAGCCGAAGCTATCATCAAAAAATTAAGCTGAACACATTGTACTAGAAGCGGCGTGCAATGTGAGTCAGCTTTATTTCTCAGCCAGCGTTAAATTAGGCCGTTTAAGCATGAAAACAATTGATAGACTACGAACAGAATTGGCACGCGTACAGCGAGTCTCACCCGAGAGTAAGATCAAGGTTTCTCATATTGCAGCAGGCGTGGGAGTGAGCCATTCAACACTCTATAATCGATACCCAGAGATGATCACATTAATCAAAGCCCATAATGCAGTGGTTGCGCTAGGCCATCAGCAATCTTATAAAGCAAAATGTGATAAGTTAAAAGAGGATAAACACGCCTTAAAAACACGGAACTCGACGCTCACAACCCGCATTCAGAAACTGGTATCAATCAATGCAAAATATGAACTGGAAAATACGTTGTTAACCGATAAAGTAAGGTTAATAAAAAAAGAAAATGCAAAAATGAAGCAACAGTTGTCAAATCTTGTCCGTTTTAAGTCGAGGTAATTTGCTTGCGTCGGCTATTTAATATAATACTTTGGCATATTAGGGGGACTAATATGCTTTTTAGTTGTAAAGAAATACGCGCCATGATGAGTTTTATGACAAAGTGCCTGTTTTTAAAGATATTTAAATGAAACCACTCAAATTAATAAACAAAGTAAATGACACAAGGCCATGTTGAGAATAGTGATGTTGCACATAGGTATTGACCCACAATAAATACCCGATATGATTGAACAATATTTATACAAAAGGAGCGATGTTATGCCACATTCAGTATTGACCTATACATACATCTTAGCGCTCTTTTTTAATTGGTTTACCCAAGATCCTTCCATTAATTCAACTCAGCAACGCCCTGCGTAGTTCACCCTGCTAATAAACACCCAAGAGGTTAATGGCACATGCCATATTACCTCACACTGTAATATCTCATTGATGGCTTGAACTGTCATGCTGGGATAAGTGAGTGTGTGGATTGTTAAGTACAATTTTATCGTCAAGACAGCATGATGGCGTTGAATCATCGATTATTACATCTAGTCCAGTTTAGGAGAGATAGGATGAACATTAATTATATATTATTAGCCGTATTCATTACTTTTACAGGCCATGCGCTGGCCTCAACTGATCATGATATTGAAGTCTATATCAGTACGGGCGAGGTACAGTGCGGAGATAGTGGCCGACCTATTGAAGAAAGTAAACGATACTTGGTAGACGCAGGCATCCGTGTAAAAGCCGAAAGTTGTGGTTATTTAACGAACGTTATTTTCATACAGAAATGCGGTGCTGACACGGATAAAATCCACCTGTTTACTATTGATAAAAAGCAGGTTGCATTAGCTAAGGCGATTGGATTTACTGCGTCTGACACATCAAATGCACAAGATGATCATACAAAAGCGAAGTGTCAAAGTGACAGGTAGTGTAAGACTAACTCTTAGTTAACGCGCTTGTTAACTAAGTCATTTTTAAAAAGGTTGTGGTGCTATTATTTCTCCACGATAGGAAATGATAGCGTCCCAAGGTGTTACTCTCATTGTAATCTGTCCTGTTAAGCCTGCGTGCTACGCGCCATACGGATAAGCTTAATACAGCACCCGTTACATAAGGATATCTCAATATGGAACTTAAAGAGTTTGTCAAAGAAACACTGAATCAGATAGTTGAAGCGACACAAGAGTCACAGCTCAAAGTGCGCAATATTGGTGGGTATGTAAATCCCGTCATAAACATTCGAAAAAGTCCACAGCAAAGTCAAGACGCCTTGATAAATGATGATCATAATATATATACGGTTGATTTTAATATTGCTGTTTCTGTGTCTCAAAAGAGTGACAAAAAAATAACAGTCGTCTCTCCTTTTAACCATAAAGGGGGAGTGGCTTGTTATGAAACTAATACGTCACTAAGTAAAATTGCATTTAAAATCCCATTAGCTTTGCCGGTAGATCCAACGTCCAAGAAAGAGGGGGTAAAGCCTAAAAATGCCCATAAAAAAAAAGCAAAAAACTAACCAAGTTAGTCTATCAGGGGTTTTAAGTGTCGCCACATTTTGTTAACTATTTATAAAAGGGCAGTGACATGCAATATTTAACCTCGATAGGTGTATTCGCTGTCTTTTTTGATTGGTTTACCCAAGATCCCGCCATTAATGCGACACAGCAACGCCCTTCGTAATTCATCATTTTTAAAAATACACTAATAGGTGCGACGCATGTCATGTCACCTCACTGTGTTATGTAGCTTTTTCCCTAATATTTTAAACACTGGATTAAGCACTTTATTCAATATGGGCAACCTCCCTATTTTACAATGAAACGGAGTAAACAATGAACAATGACGTAAAGCGTGAATACCCAACCGACTCTCAGGCTCTTATTGATATCCCATCTTGGCCCGCTAACCGTGGGACCATGCAGCGAGAAATAACACATGCGAAATCAAGAAGAGCGAAGGCAATTGCCTGTGTTGAGTTAATGGTTTCGATGGTAAAAAAAGACTGAATTAATCAACATACTTATTGTTATCACCTTATTGGTTTCATTAGAGACCGATAAGCTGAACATATATGCGCCTAAAATGGTGTGATCTCTAATTACCCTTAACCAACCTAACTTAAATTCATGGGGGAAGAATGTCATCCTGACTGATGAGCTAGCCACGGTAATGCAATCATAAGGCTGGCTCTCTGACACTTATTTGTGCCCCTAAACGACTTGTCACACCATGATAGGAGGCTAATGCACGTGTATCACCTACTTTGAGGCCGGTCACAAGTCCCGTAGACGGTTCAATGTGTGCAATGTCGCTATCTGCCGTTGTCCATAATGCCGTTTTGGTGCAATCTCCCAAGCTCGCATCAACATAGATGATGTTACATTTAAGCTGTACCTGTGCGCCTACTGATATGTAATTTACATGGGGAGTAATTTGTAGGTTATCGATGTCTTTCTCTTGTACCGTTAACGTCGTTTGCGCAGAGTACCCGCTATAAGCTGCCGTAATATCAGTAACACCAAAAGCATGGCTGTTCAATAAACCTGCGGAGGCGGTTTGAACGGTCGCAACACCTGTATTGCTGCTCTGCCAGCTTGCAAGTTCAGTGATATCTTGAGAGGTTGCGTCACTGTAAAAAGCCGTTGCTGTAAACTGTTGATTTTCTCTCATTATCACAACCGGCTCTAACGGCGAAATTTCTAGACGTGTTATCATAGCGGCACTGACGGTTAATGTGGCGCGTCCTGTTTCTCCTAAAAAGTTAACCTCAACGGTTGTTGAGCCCGTCGATAATGGCGTGATCAAGCCGCCATTGAGATTGCTGTTATCAACATGGGCAATCGTCGTATCTGTTATAGACCAATCAGCCTCATTGTTGATCACATAATGTTTGCCTGCACTATCAACCGCAATCGCTTGATAATAGCTCTGGGTGCCCAATGGTAGGGTATTAATAGCAGGTAATACCGATATCGTCACTAATTCAGGTGCATCTACTTTGAGCGCTGCAGTGGCTACTTTGCCATTAATGGAGGCTGTTATGGTTGCAATACCTTGTGATTCACCTTTGGCATAACCGCGACTGGTTATGGTCGCAATTGCTGTGTTATTGGTCAGCCAGTGCGCTTCATCAGTGATATCTTTTGCGGGTATTCCATTGCCATAAATCCCGGTGGCGCTAAATTGTGAGTGCATACCTTGCACAATATCACTGCGGGCAGGAGTGATAACAATACTTTGTAGTGGTGCTTCAATGACCGTGGCTTGGGTTGTTGCACTGATCGTTGAGAGTCTTGCGTTGATAATACTGGTACCGACTTTATCTGCGCTTGCGTGCCCACCTGTAGTGCCTGTCGTTGTAATGCTGACCACACTGTTGTTCGAGGATGTCCATGTCACATCACTGCTTAGGCGTTCGCTATGGCCATCGCTATAAAATCCAAGTGCAGTAAATTGCCCCGTCGTGCCAACCGGCTCTGTTGGGGCGACGGGTGATATCTGTATTCTCTCTAAGCGCGCGGCTAATACCGTTAATCGTGCGTCGGCAGATAATCCTTGATAGGTACCCGTGATAGTGACACTCCCTGCATCATGACCCGTTACTTGACCCTGCGTGTCGATTGTTGCCCTTATGTTGTCGCTTGAAATCCAATGGCTACTCGCAGTGACATCTAACGTAGATTTATCTGAGAACTGTGCGGTTAACCTATATTGTTGCGTTAACCCAGCGATCACATTGTCAATGATCGGGGAAATGCTCACACTTTCCAACACTGCAATTGCTGGTGGAAGGATAGTCGTTGTATTAGTAGCGGTTTTGTCTGAAAAACTGGCCGTAATAATAGCGGTGCCAGGGCTAATGCCTAATACATCGCCTGCATTATCGTGGGTATTGTCTGCCGATACGATATCACTATCATCGACACTCCAAGTGGCAAGGTGGGTGATGTGACTGATCGTGCCATCACTATATATCGCCCAGGCTTTAAGCGGTCCCTTATGGCCTACAGGAAGGCGCATGGTTGCAGGCGTTATATTAATACGCACTAATAAGGCTGGCGTTACGCGCAGGGTGGCAGTTGCTTGATGGGCATGATACGTGGCCGTCAACGTGATATCAGAGCCACTGTCAAAATGCGCTGTTGCTAAGCCGTGATTGTCAATGGAGACGGCTGCGGGGTTATCACTTTGAAAACTCGCATCAAGCGTGTGATTGATACTGTGGCCATCACTGAAAATCGCAAATAGCTGGAGCTGCTCAGTGGTGCCGGCCGGCAGCGTCGAATAACGGGGTGTTAATGATACAGAGGTGATCGACGCCGCGTTCACCGTTAACAACGTTGTTGCCTTAATACCATTAACGTTTGTGAAAACCTCCGTTAGTCCCTCTTTTAACGCGATAGCATAACCTGCTAAATTGCCCGCGGGCATGATTGCAGCAATGCGTTGATCAGCGCTTGACCATGATGCTTGCTGCGTAACATCAGACGTTGTTTTATCCGAATAGGTGGCGATAGCCGTAAACCTCCCCGTTGTACCGATGGACACCTGTGGGTTTTGTGGTGTGATTTGTAGCGAGGTGATAATCGCATCTGACACCGTTAATGCAACCGATTGTCTTAACCCCGAATAGGTCGCGGTAATATCTGTACTACCTACCGCAAAGGGATAAGCCGCTCCCTTTACATCAATATTAGCCACACTTGGATCACTGACAGACCAAGCCACCAATGTGGTTATCTCATGTTTTGTGCCATCGGAATACAGACCATAAGCTTGATAGTTGACAGGGATGCCAATGGGGGTTGTTTTATTAACCGGGCTAATGGCAATAGACAGCAGGACGGCATCGGTAACGGTTGCTTTAGTAATGGCGTTAACCGTATGAAAACGGGCTGCTATCTCAGTTTCACCTAAGGAAAGCGCAACGGCATTGCCAGCATGAACGCCTGAGCGGACAATGTTACCCACATTGGTATTTGAGCTATTCCACAGGGTATCACGGGTAATATCTTGTGTATGGCCATCCGTAAAATATGCCACTGCATGAAAGAGGCCTAAACTGCCTACTGGGAATTGCCCATTTGCTGGGTGAATGACAATCTGACGCACGTTCGCCGCATTAACACTGAGCGCGGCTTGTGCCTCAAGTGATTTTTTTTGATGAGTAAACGTCGCTTGAAGCTGGGTGTCACCCACGCTTAAAGCGCTTACCCGCGCATCAGTATCAATCTGGGCAATACGGGTATTTTGCATCGCCCACTTCACCTGTGCACTAACATCTATCACCTGTCCATCCATCAGGGTCACAAAGGCACTGTATTGTTCTGAGGTGCCCTCGATTAATATTTTGCTGGTAGGAAAAATGGTCAGCTGCTCTGCAATACCATCAATGGCGATGACTTTAGCGTGGGATTGCGCCTTATTGAGCGTCGCTGTTACCATCACTTCCCCGGCACTTTTTACCGTTAACACTCCCTTATTATTGATCGTTGCGATAGCGTTGTTACTGACAGACCAAGTCACTTTTTGGGTAATATCTTGCAAACTCGCGTCACTAAAAATAGCGCTCGTTTTAAATTGTTGTCGCATACCAATTAATAAACTGGCCACATTGGGGGTTGTTACAATGGTAATAAATTGTGCACATTGTCCCTTAGCGCCACCACACTCGGGGGCTGGGAATCCAGAATTTGTGTTATCACAAGCAGCTAATAACAAAATAACCGCGTAACAAAATAAACGTTTACTCGCATGTAGTGACATCATTATTGTGTTTCCTGAATTGGGTGGACTATTATGGCGGGTAATAAAACCTGTACACGACGGTTTAGGTGGCGGTGCTCTTTACTATCATTGGCAATCACAGGCTCTGCTTCGCCCAAATAAACCTCAATAATCTGCGTGGCTTGCACGCCTTGTTCGATTAAGTAACGACTGACTTGTTTGACCCGCTTTGTCGATAACGCAAGGTTGAAGGATTTTGAGCCCTTATCATCTGAGTAACCTGATAATTTAACCGTCGCCTGCGGGTAAGTCGTTAGACGATGAACGACCTGTTGTAGTTCGGCTGTTAATATCACTTCACTTTTAGCAAAGTCAAAAATAACCGCGAAGGTGATACGCTCTAATTCAACGGGCATGTAAACTGACTTTACGACAGAGGACTCCTTCACTCGCTGAAACTGATAAATCAGGCCGAGTGTGGTGAGATGACCCCGACTACCTCCAATGGTTTCATTACCTAATTCATAAAAGTATTGGTATTCCAAGCGTGTCTGCCAAGAGGGGGTGAATTGATAAGATAACCCCAGACCCACCGTGGGGGACAGCCCAGATTCTTTCATTCTGTTGAAAATACCTTCACTGGTTGCGTACCAATTGTATAACCCACCTTTAGTAAAGACTGAGAAGTCGTTGGTGGCTGGCAATATACCAATGATGGAGAGCTCAAATCCTTGCATACTGCCTGTATAGGTTTGCTCTAACCCCCCTGTAGGGTATACTGCAACAACATCCCCAAGGCGTAAAAAAGCGCCTTCTAAAGCAAAATATGGGGTAAATTGATAACCGGAAAAAAGACCGGAGGCATTATCTGTTTTATCACACTCAATGCGCCATAATTCGCAACCATTTTGATAATGATTACCTCCTAATTTGGCACCTAAATAAAAAAAATCAGTGTTGATTGTCAATGCAGAGGGCGTCACTTTTGTAGCCGATGGCGCGCTATTCACCGCCGCCGCGTAGCTGCTACGCTGGATAAGTAATAACAGACTAGCAAGCAATAAAAAAGAGGGGGACATCCTGTTTCTTACTTTCATTTAGTGGCTCCATTCACGCGAATACTTTTTTAATCCTAGAGAAAATAATGACTATCACTGACTGAGCTACCATAGCGGTCAAAATTAGTGGTGGTTTTCATTTTCTGTGCTGGTGGGCAGAGCATCGGATGATAACGTCGATATAACCTGATCTTCACTATCAACAAAGGCTGCCCATTCACTGGGAAGAAAAGGTATCGGTATTATTGCCTCCATGAGCCGGGAATCAACGTCATCTGTGCCATCTTGCATGCTACTTAGTCGATCATTGTTTTGTTTATAATTGGCTGTGTCATTGAGGAGTAATTCTTCCCATAAATCCCAATCCCCATTCATGTATTTAGCTTCATCAATTTCAGAAAGTTGAACAATGAGATGTGCCAAGATGATTAACTCTTGATCTAATTTTTCGTGCTCTTCAGATTGGGTTAGTTGTATGAGCGAAGGGATAAAAAGATCTAACGTTGCTAACATGTCCTCTTTAAAGTAGGGGCCTGTACGATAATGAATGTAACTCGGTTCAAAATGATGTAATAGTGCTGGCGCACTATAAATATATTCGTACTGAGGACGGCTATCATCATCGGCAAAAATAAGATCAATCCTCAACACGAGTGACAAGCATAATAGTAATCTCAGAGTATGTGCCATGTTAACGCCTTTTATGATTCAAGTTTACAAATAGTCGGGGTTAATAAAGTTTATTTTCTGTCGTGAAGCAACAGTGCTCTAATTGACTTATATTCGAGTCTGGATTAGAGCGAAGTATGGTTAAATCAATGCAATTATCTGCTATAAAATGAACGTCGATAATATCGAGTTTGTCTGGGGTCTCTGATAGTTTGTCAGAAAATCTGGCTTCAACTTCTCGCCAAAATCGATTCATCTCTTCTGCGCACTTCATTATTTTTTCACGCTCACGCGCTTTAAAACTCAAATCATCAGTTGTCATAATAGAAAACTCCATGTGGGGTGTTTACACGTCATTAATTAGTAAATGCAGCACTTGGCAAATAGCGCAATTTATTAAACACGTATAACAGCCTCACTTATCCGGTATTGACAATTCACGCCAATAATTAGATATAACAGTGAGAGGTAACATGGCATGCACCGTTACCTATTAAAGTGTTTATTAATTAATGAATTATGAAGGGCGTTGCTGAGTAGAATTAATGGAAGGATCTTGGGTAAACCAATTAAAAAAGAGCGCTAAGATGTATGAATAGGTCAATAGTGAATGTTGCATAATACCGCTCCTTTTAATAATGCTGTATGAATTTCGAACAATCATATCGTGTATTTAAAGTGGGTCAATAGCTATCATCATTATTAAAAGTCACTGCTCTCCTCTGGAAATCGTTATTATTTCTTAAAGTCAATTAGCTTTTTTTAAATCCCTTTTAAAACAATAACTTTTCAATACGCATATGAAAAAACAACCAATTATTACAATCAAAGTGAATTAAGAATTGCTTTGATATACCAAAATATTATAGAAGGTAATATGTACATTCAGGAAATGGCCAATGGCCAATTGCCAAAATTAGCGGGTTGCAATGGTGGACAAAATATATGGGTAGGCACTTGTGAGGTAACCCTGTTTTTTCCTTTTACCGGTGCTGTAAGGTGGCTGAATGTTGCTGATGGCATTAATGATGGGACAGAAGGGCATTCATCGTGTAGATAGTTCTCGGCTGTGCTCATAAGCGAAAACTATTTCATAGGGCCATCCTTAGTTAGCGCAACAATTTATTTCCATTTTTACATTTCCAACAGGTTTAGTTCGGCCATTTATTTTCTGGCTGTTAATACTTTACGTAGTAACAGCCACTGTTAGCCCTCAAATAGTTTAATCACGGTGACCTGATTGCCTGTATGTCTAAGTCAATACGCAGTGGTGCGTCCTAATGGACTGCCACCAACCGTAAATCCAGCATTGATATTGTCAATATCAGGGAATTTTTCCTCGCTCCGTTTCAATAAATACGTTACCTTTCTGAACAATTATGCCCAGTTCAGCCCAGTATCGAACCATATCTGCAAAGGTGGACATACCTCTTGCGTAATTGACTAAATGGCCGTTGCCATCATCGACGACAACGGGTAGCTCTTCTGGCCACCAAAAGACACCACCTTGTAGGTGATCAGCTTGCCAAGGTAGGGCATTATGTTGGGTAAGGCTACCAGGTAAAAGGTTTGTATTAATGCGGTATGGGCCTGAGTAGATAACGGTTGCTTCTGTGGTGTCACTAAGTTCACAATCCGGTAAGTAAGATACCTCAAAAGCGCTTTCAAGCGCCGCTCTTGTTAAACTTGTTGGCTGCTCAACTAGCGCGATATTATCTATTGACACAGGCTTCGGTTCGCCTATCCAATCGCAGAGAAAATCACCTCTTGACCATTTGTTTAGTTGATAATACTGCAAGTCAGTAAAGGTAGTAGGATTACTCTGTTGCACTGTATTTATATTCGGTGCATTGTTAATGTTGGGCATATCTATTCCTCTAGCATTTTTAGGAAGCGTCAATACATCCAATACTAATCGTCTAGCAGGTGCAGCTTGTGGACCGTTATTTCTGAGTTGTTTAAACAATTTTGTTTCTAGAAAGTCACCGCCATGACCTTTACCACTGCCCTTTTTTTGACTGCGACTGGCCCACCGCAACATAACGGTACGTTTAAGTATTGGATAAATATCGCGTGTGAAGAAAACAGGAAGGGCTTTCTGGGAAGGAGTAAAGTTGTGTGCGTCGATGCTCCTTGCTTGATCATACCAAGTCACCACGTTTTGTATGCTAGGTGCTACCGCTGGCGGGGCTAAAACGACCCAAGCTGAGAGTGCTTCGACAGTTTGCTTATCATGACGGACGACATGGGCGGTTACCGGCCCGTCTCCGAGATCATCATACCATCCGTCGTTATTGATAAAGTTGTGAATACCGAAATGTAAAGGGGAGGCGCTTTTTCCATTGCCACTTAACACCATAAGACGGCCTTTATCATCTGTGAGCAGTTGCAATAAACTGACGTCCGTTTGCGCTGCAATAATGCCATCGGAACGGTTTTTAAATGTAATGTAATCTGTCAATGGGCCACTGTCTTGGTTTACTCCCTGAATGTTGGTAATACCAGGATCAATGGTAAGTAAACTTTGTTCATAATTCTGATTGCGCCGTGATCCAGCGGCTTTGGTGTTCGCCACATGTACAGCCCAATGGATTTGAGTGGTGATATTGTTGGTTATCTCTGCGATACAGGTTTCATTGCCATCGTTATCGATGTCGAATTCATAGATGCGAAATTGCACTGCTTGTCGTTTAAGATGTCCATGAGCATCTCGAAAGGGCGGTTGAGGAAAAATACCTGGAGCCAAGGGGCCGAGGTAAAACTCAGAACTATTGCCGACTCTGGCAATACCGATACTTGGATATATACGTAGTTGGGTAGCCATCATGGTTACTCCATAATTATGTAGTTTATACAATGTCTGTACGTCAGCTCCTGTAATGAATTGCGTGTAAAATCTCATTTTGACCTAACGTGTAGATACACTTATAACCGTGACTGAGGCCTTCACTACTTGTGTGAAACAGTTACAAATTACAATCGTGACCAGAGTGCTTAATTAAGAAGGGCGTTGCAGCGTAGAGTTAATGGAGGGATCTTGGGTGAACCAATCAAAAAAGAGACCGAATACATCTGTACATAGTAACTGTTGCATAACACCTCTTTTTTTAATGTTGTATGAATATCAACCAATCCTATCGAGTATTTGAAATGGATCAAGAGCTATCATCATTGCCAATAACCAGCATTATCTGCCTAAATCACCTTTGTTCATGGAGATGTGCCAGCTTAACTCATTGAAAACATTTGTTTTTATGGATGTTCTAAAATATGATCATTGACTATTTATACTCAAAAAGAATATTAGGGGGCTTTTACTATGCTCAAATAATATATTAATGAAGAGCATTGAGGTTTAACTTTAAGTATAAAAGAGTCACTGCATCACGAGCATAGTGAACCTTAGGAAATTGGTGTGTTTGTAACAAGAGAGGGTCACCATGAGGTAAACTCAATTTATTGTTCTACCGGCTACTTTTCGTTAACAATATTACAACTGTGACAAGGCTTAAGTCGCTAGCCCTATTGCTCAAAACGACGAACTCTTCATCAAGCAGGTTAATGAAAACGCCACGTAAAACGCAATAAATATAATTTTAGTGGTTAATTTTGGGTAACCATGTCCGGTTTAAAATTGACACAACAGTCTTTAACCAACTGCTTTTTCAGTGTTATTTTCCTATTTTTTAATACTTTAACCATGAACAGGTAGTTAGTATTTTTAAAAGATGAACCTATTAATGACATTGCTAGTATAATGATATTAGTGGCAAGGTGTTTCGTAACTGAAAGAAGGGTGTTGCCGGAAAGTTGACCCAGGAAATCAATATTACAATAATGTGTCAGATATTTTCTTAATCATCAATGACATGACAATTAATATTTTGGGACGACATTATTGGCCAGGTTTCATCATTAAATCTGGCAACCTAAAACAGGGTTAAGTGCCATAGCGGTAGGGCCTCAATATATGACTAGACGCTTTAATCGATTGTAGAATAAACATCTAAGCTTTTTCAATGCGCGCCTAAGTGTTTGTTTAGATATGTATTTGAAGAAAACTTTCGGCAATTTCAAGAATGCTTTACTACCCGGTTGGACTTGACCTGAATAGCAAAGGCATATGATAAAACAGTTAACTTTTGCTAACATTTTTAATATATAAAATAGGGACAACAACCGGGTTGTAGCGGCATTAACTCCTGTTGTTACCTGATTAAGGTTTGTTAAAATGAAAGTAAAAAAAACATTTTTACTCTTTAAACCTTTTTTTAAAAAAAATAGTATTTCAACGCGCCTACTCTCATATATTTTATTGTGCAGCACCGCATTGACGCTTGTGATCACCCTCACTCAATTAATGTGGGATTTTCAACAAGATGTAAAAAGGATTGAAGCCAGTATTAACCAAATTGAATCTAGTTTCTTACAACCTATAGCCACCAGTTTATGGAACCTCGACGATAGACTTGTAAAAATTCAGGTTGAAGGGATCATGAGCCTCTCAGGTATGCAGTACGTTTTAATCCAGGAAGTACTAGGTAGTAACTCAGAGGTGCCATTGGTTGAGCAAGGCACACTCAAAGAAAAATTTGATATCAGTAAAAAATTTGATTTGATCTACCAAGGCGAGATAGTGGGTACACTGTTTGTTGCAACCTCGCTTGACAAAGTTTATGACCGCCTTATTGAAAAATCACTGCTTATATTAGTCAGCCAAAGTATTAAAACTATGGTTGTTTCAATCTGTATCCTGTTGATTATCTATTACATGGTGATCCGCCATATTAATAAAATTTCACTTTATACACATAATATTAAACTCAGCAAACATAAAAACAACCTTATTCTAGAGGGCCGTCGCCAGCACCCTGCCAGTTCAAGCAATGAGTTAGATGAACTTGTTTATCTGTGTAATAAGATGCAAAAACGGATTGTTGCGGAGTCAAACGATAAAGAGATCGTCATTGAAGAGCTGCAACAAGAGCGAGACTTCTCCGGCACAATTATCAATGTATCAAACACCGTTATCTGCTGTTTAGACAGTGACTTTAGAATCTCCTCGATCAACCCTGCTGCAGTTATTTTGACCCGTTATAGCCAGGAGGAGCTAATTAAGAAGAATTGGTTAGATATTTTTGTGTTACCCGAGCGCCGTGAAGAGTTACTGGGTAAGTTAGCGAAAAATGAACCCATTCAAAGTATTGAGATTGAGATGCGTAACAAGGTGAGCGAAGAGCACACGCTTGTATGGACCTTCAGTGACTTTTACGACGGCCCGAAATTAAAATATCTTATTGGTTTTGGTCATGATATTACTCGACAGAAACAGGTCGAGTTAGAGATAACCCTGCTTAACGAGCAACTTGAAGAGAAAGTAAAGATCCGCACCGCCGCACTATTGGATAGTAACAAGCTGATCACACAGAACCTTGAGCAACTTAAGCGTACTCAACAAACACTGCTAGAATCGGAAAAAATGGCGTCATTAGGCGGGCTGGTTGCAGGTGTTGCACATGAAATTAATACTCCTCTCGGTATTACTGTTACCGCTGCCTCTTTCCTACAAGGTGAGATCAACCAGTTAAGTGAAAAATTATCCCACAATACACTTTCACGTAGTTACCTAGAAGGACTCGTTGAGCGCCTTCGGGAATCTGACAGTTTAATAAATAGTAATTTAAACCGTGCAGCTGATTTGATCAGTAGTTTTAAACAGGTAGCAGTAGATTCATCAACTGAGGAGTGTTACTCGTTTAATTTAGAAGAAAATGTTCATCAAGTAGTCTCCTCATTAAAATACAATCTCAAGCAAGCACATTGTAATGTGTTTATTGATTGTCCAGAAGATCTCTTTATCTACAGTTTCCCAGGGAGTTTTGTACAAATTTATTCAAACCTGATCCTTAACTCTCTGATTCATGGCTTTGATGACTGGGCGGGTAAGCGCGAGATATATATCGATATTGAACTGCAGGGCCAATCATTAAATATTAATTATCGTGACACAGGAAAAGGCATACCTGATGATATTGCTGAGCGTATTTTTGAACCCTTTGTAACCTCAAAACGTGGTTCAGGAGGCTGTGGTTTAGGTGCAAATATTGTTTACAACATTGTTAATCAGCTATTAAAAGGTGATATTCAATATGTATTAACTGATGAGGGGGCCTATTTTAAAATAGTGATCCCTTATACAGAGACAATGGAGGGGCCTGCCTTTGACGCATAGTAGAGGAAATATATCGAAAGACATACTGATGTGATCATTGTGTGGCTTAATAAAAATGGCCATACGTTTAGTCGTTTTCTAAGGTACAAAGCGGTACATATCACCTAAGAAAATGGTGCTAAAGTAGTGGCTAGGTATACTGGATCGTTAAGTTATCAATTTGTTTAATTCATTTGTTTAATTCAACTGCATAGCTAGTGACATAAACCTTGTTGATTTATATTTGATTAAGTGAGCTTGTTGTCTAATATAATTAATGAATGGTCTGTCATCGCCATTTTTGTTTTTACCTCTACAGTGATGTAGAGGTTTTTTGTGGGTAACTAATAGCATACGCCAATTGTTTCGTTTCTCGTAGCAAAGCGCTATCTGGTCTGATTGAAGGCAACTTTAGGTTTATAAACTGCACCGTACATTACCCGTTCAATATGGTTTTCACGGTTTGTATAAACTAGGCATAACAGCGAGTATTACTGGGAAGCGAACCATATTTTTTAAGCTTGTTTCTTTTTTAATTAACGGATGGATTTACGTACACACTGCTTAAACTCTACATCACATATTGTTTTTGAGTGATCACTTTTGAAATATCCAGCGGATAATAGGTGTGTTTACACCTGGCATGATATTATGTTTGCTTGGCTTCAGTATAGTCAACATCCTCATCAGAAAAATTAACCGTATTTGTAGAGCATACTCAATGGACATTAAAGCAGTAATTATTAAATACAGTCAGCGTTCAGAAGAAAGCAATAAGGCATTGGTTTCAATCAAAGCCTCGATTGAAGAGTTAAAACAAAAAGTAAATAAAAGCACACCAGAAGACCTAGATGAGCATTCACAAGCCCTAGAAAGCAAAGTAATGGAATTGATAGTTACGTTACGTGAAGCGCAATTATATAAATCGTTTCTAGAAGATTTAATTGGTTAACACTTTCTAATCTATTCGCTATAAATAGTCCACAATATGGGCTATTTAGTGCATTAACATTCTTGAACAAGGCAGGCTAATTGTCTTTATATGAGCGAAGAGAAAGATGTTAAATTGGAAATTTTTATGCCTGAGTAAAGTTGCTCACTGTTTTACAGATTCACAAGTTATTATGGGCCGTGCAACCTAGCTTGCCAACTCGGAAAGGGGCACAAAGCGACTTAGAAAATAGTGCCGAATGTACGCTAGTTTAGTGATTAGAATCGCTGTTACTTATTTGCCATTTGTTGATAAATTGAGTATCCATGACGCTATTTCTTCAAGTTCAGTTTGTTTACCGTTAAATAAGCGCATTGTCAGTCCACCATATAATAATGCATAAGCTTGCTTAGCATTAGACTCTCCGACAATATTGCTTAGTTCATTTAGAAATTTTCTCTCAGCTAACTGCAATAAGTTATCACTGGCAACCTGTTGTTCATCTTTATTTTTTATATAATCAAGTAGTAAAGTCATCTCACCCATAAAACGATTATCTAACGCTGAAATAAGCATCAGTAATGCCTGCTCATTATCTTCTGGTATCGCATCATCATGCTCAAGGCCATATAGCGCTTGTGGCGCGAGTACTAATTCAGTACAGGTTGTAAATAATTCCTGTTTGCTAGAAAAATAATGATAAAGGGCACTTTTTGAAACACCTAATGCTTCAGCGATACCGCGCATACCTAATCCATTAAAACCATGCTCTGCAAAAATATCGACGGATTTAACCGCTAGTTCATGACGATATACTTCTCTATCTACTACCTTCGGCATTGTGCTCTCCTATAAAGTCCAACTGGACTATATTTGCGTTCCTATAAAAAGTCTAATGTTTAATAATACATTATTATTTAGACCTAATGGACTAAATAATAATTGACAGGTTAGAAAGCGATCGTTATTCTATTTAGACCAAGTGGACTTTAAAGGTGTTTGTTTTAAATATAGCTCTTGAGATATATAACCTACTAAAGCTACTTTAACCATTTTTATAGAATCATATTCGGAGTAAATTATGCCAAAAGAGCAAATTACGATTAATCATGCTGCAATTAATTGGCAGTGCTCAGGAAAGTTTAATTTCACAACAGGATTTGGTGCGACCAAAGCAGAAAGCATGATTGCAAACTACGTCGCATTTATTGCACCTGTCATTTTGTATTTTTTTACTTGGCGAGAGCTGGATTGGAGTGTGTTACAAATCGTGGTAGCGAGCCTGCTAACGATAGATATGATAGGCGGAGTGTTAACCAATTCTTTAGGGGCGATGAAACGCTTTCTTCATACGAATCAACAATTAGATATAAACTGGCTAGCTAAATTGGTTAGAACAAAATACCTATTTCCAGCAATACATTTCCAACTTTTTGTCATTCCATTGTGTTTTGATATTGCATGGTATTATGCATTTTTTTGGTATGGGATTATGATGCTATCGGTAGTCTTTATTCACTTTATGCCAATGTATCTTCATCGAGCTGTTGCATTATTAGTTGTCATGTTCTCGATTATTTTGGCTCAATTATTACCTGCGCCTATCGGGCTAGAGTGGATTGCACCAATATTTATCATTAAGCTGGTCTTGTCACATGGAGTCAGAGAAGAGCCTTACCGACCAACTAGTTCAGACTAAGATAAAGAGGATATTAATATGGATAAATTACCCAAAGTATTAGTAGTCGGCGCAACAGGTTATCTAGGGTTACACATCATAAAAGAATTACAACACCAACAAATAAATTTTATTGCTTTAGCAAGAGATAAGCAAAAATTGCTATACCATGGTGTACCTGAAATGCAAATTATCGAAGCACTAGCAACCGATCCCGAAACACTAAAGGGTATCTGTAAAGGTATTGATGTAGTTATTTCTTGCTTGGGGATCACCCGTCAGCGCGATGGTTTAAGGTATATGGATGTAGATTATCAAGCTAACATGAATGTTCTCCTTGAAGCTGAGCAAGCAGGCATAGATAAGTTTATCTATATATCTGCATTTAATGCTCAAAAATATCCTGCAGTTAGGTTATTAAAGGCCAAAGAGCGCTTTGCTTCCCGGTTACTAAGTTCTAAATATTTGCAACCATGTGTAATTAGGCCAAATGGATTCTTTTCAGATTTAGAAGAGATATACAAGATGGCAGTAAAAGGAAAGGTATATCTATTTGCATCTGGCACTGTGCAACTAAATCCGATTCATGGCGAGGATCTTGCTAAATTTTGTTTAGAGACGATACATCGTCACGAACAAGAGTTAGATATTGGCGGTCCTGAAATTTTATCTACAGATCAAATGGCCAAGTTAGCATTTCAAGCGATAAAGAAAAAAGAAAACATAGGAAAACTACCAGATTACATGCGACGTATTGCACTTTGGATAACTAAAATTCTTCCAGAAAGATGGGCCGGAGCCGCTGAGTTTTTTCTTACTATGTTGGAGCAAAATGCAATAGCACCAACTTATGGTAGACATAAACTTGGTGATTATTATGCCCACATCTCGACTTTGAAAAAGTAGATTTAATCGTATGTTATGGTTGCTCATCAATTCGCAAATAGTATATTGCATTTTGGGCGTTAGCGACTTAGCTTTCTAGGGCGGAATGGGGCACATTGCGCCTTAGGAAAATACACTTACAATTTATGGAAATTTCAGATTAATGACCTGGCACAAGTGATATTTGCATAAAAATCCAACAAACAGATACAAAGATCAACAGCCACTAGTGATAAAAGTCTAGACGACTGGTCTAGTTAGGGGTAATGTATGAAGTATGAATAAACAAACGATAGATACACGACAACATATTTTAGAAACTGGTTATCAGCTGGTTGCCTTTCATGGTTATTCTAATGTGGGATTATCACAACTCTTAAAGCAAGCAGGTGTTCCTAAGGGCTCTTTCTACCATTATTTTAAATCGAAAGAGCATTTTGGTGAGGCATTAATTGAAGATTATAAGCTAAATTATCAAGACCATTTAAGACAATGTTTTAGCCCTGACAATGGCAATGCGTACCAACAGTTAATTAAATATTGGCAAGGCTGGATAGACTCTCAATCTGGGCTGAATGGCACCAATAAGTGTTTGGTGGTGAAACTGTCTGCTGAGGTCGCTGATCTTTCTGAGCCAATGCGTTTAGCACTGTTAACGGTGTCCGCTAGTATTCTTGAAACAACCACTGCTTGTATCAGAACGGGTATTGAAGAAGGCTCGATAACGGTCAAAGATGCTCAGCAATGCGCACACTTGCTTTACAGTTTATGGCTTGGTGCGAGTTTGCACTGTAAATTAGCAAACGATTCCAAACAGTTAACTGCCGCTATGCAAACAACTGAAGATATTTTACAAAACAAGTTCAATACCTAATCAAATGAAATTCCTGACTTTAAACGTCGGGAATTTTTTTAACTACAGGCTAGACGACCGGTCTAGTTTGTTATTGGCAACAAAGGAAAAAACATGAAAGTAAACAACCGCCGTATCGTTTTAGCAAAACGCCCCAATGGCTTACCCTCCACTGAAAATTTTCGACTGGAAACAGAGGTCCTACCTAAGATCAAACAGGATGAATTGTTATTACGCGCTATCTATATCTCACTAGATCCTTATATTCGAGGCAAACTCAACGACCATAAATCCTATATCTCCAGCATTGCCATTGATAACGTGATTGAATGTGGCACTGTCTGTCAGGTACAGGACTCTAAGCATCCTCAATTTGAAAAGGGTGAATGGGTTCTCGCCTATACAGGTTGGCAAGATTATGCTGTCTCGGATGGTGAAGGATTAGTTAAACTAGGTAAATCAGCAGCCAACCCATCTTACGCACTGGGTATTATGGGCATGCCCGGATTTACCGCCTATGTGGGGCTTTTGCATATTGCACAAGTACAAGCGGGCGATACCTTAGTCGTTGCTGCGGCCGCAGGCCCTGTAGGCGGAACCGTTGGCCAAATTGCTAAATTAAAAGGTGCACGGGTGATTGGCGTTGCAGGAGGAACAGAAAAGTGCCGTTATGTTGAACAGCAATTAGGTTTTGATCTCTGTTTAGATCATTACGCCGATGATTTTGCAGAGCAACTTGCCGATAACTGCCCATCAGGCATTGATATCTATTATGAAAATGTGGGTGGTAAGGTATTTGATGCGGTATTACCCTTGCTTAATGTCGCGGCACGTATTCCTGTTTGCGGCTTAATTTCACAATATAACCAGACAGAATTACCCAATGGCCCTGATCGATTATCGATGTTGATGGCTAACATTTTAGGTAAACGTCTAAAAATACAAGGCTTTATCATTTTTGATCACTACCAGCAATATTTTGAGCAGTTCCAGATCGATATGGCATTGTGGTTAAAAAACGGCGATATTCAATATGGAGAGCATATTGTACAAGGTTTAGAAAATACCCCAGAGGCTTTTATTGGCCTGTTTAGTGGTAAAAACCACGGTAAGTTAGTAATGCAAATTAACACCGCCATATAATTTTCCAGCTAATAGCAAAAAATGCAGATGCTTAACGAGATCAAAGAAGCTATAACACCAGAGGCATTCGTCACTGGTGACTTTAGCTTTGAAATATCGACAAAAGAGATAATGGTTGATTTAGGTAATAAGATTAAGCAAACAAGAGGAGAGATTATTTCATTAATGAGATCAGAATTAGGCTAAGAAAGTTAACGAGTCATGCAAAAGGACAAAAAACAGTTGGCTTTTGCTCCTTAGTTGCTAATTTTAGGCAACTATTTTATTGCCTCTTAGCGAGGCGTTAAATGTACTTCATTGAGTATTAGAAATGGAATTTGAAAAGTTATATATTCAAGCTAAAAACACACTAAATCCTAGGAATGTTTCTCCATTCATATCTGCTGGTCGTGTTGCATCGGCAATATTAACAGACAAAGGTAAAGTCTATTTAGGTGTTTGTATTGATACTGCTTGCACATTAGGTATGTGCGCTGAAAGAAATGCAGTTGTAAATATGATTACAAATGGAGAATGTAAAATTACCAAATTAGTTTGTGTTTCAAGCTCTGGTGAAATACTTACGCCATGTGGTGCATGCCGTGAATTTCTAATGCAGTTACACGAAAGTAATGGTGAAATGGAAATACTTAAAAGTTTAGATGATTTCAGTACTGTATCATTGAATGAGTTATTGCCTGATTGGTGGGGTAAAAATCAATTCAATGATTAGCGTAAGGTACATATACAATGGTTTTAAACTAAACACGTGGTCAGGTCCCGCCTCCCTACACATTATAACCAACTATTTTATTCCGCTTAACGCGGCGTTACTGCAAGGATATTTATGAAAGCTTTTCCAAATATGAAACAGCCTGAGGGAAGTCTGTATTGTGGGCCGTATTGTACGGTAGCGTGCTTACATGCTTTTGAATTGTTGCCATTAAAACATCCTAAAACTCTCAACCGATACGCACATGAAGAGAAAGCATTTAATGGTGACGCAATCGAACTATCAGACAAATTAAATCTAGAGGAAATAGCTCTTGAATTTTATAAAATAGTTGGAATTGTTACAAAAGGTGAGACCCCCAATTATATAAAGCACTCTGGCTATAGCTCATTGGCTGCAATACTTTATGTTTTAGGTGAGTTTGACCTTAATACTGAGTTGATTATTAGTAGTAGTGAGAATCTTAGCTATTTTAAGTCCGTGTATCCTACTGAATTTGAGTTAATAGATAATTTAAATGTTCCGATTTGCATTCTGAATGAAGAAGCATCATCACCAAGTGAGACGATACTTATCTCATTAATATTAGATCCTGATTCTCCCCATTATATTATAAACAATAGTCGTGGAGAGTGGCTTGATACTAATATTGAAGAGGTGTTGCCCAAATGGGACTTTATTGAAAAGTGGAGTGACACTGATAATAAATATAAAAATTCTACTTGGCTCGGTATATCCATTAGAATTCGTCGTTAAACACATAACAATAGACTATGGCTAACATACCTAAGCAGTCTTTCTTTTTTTATGGATTCTAACTCGCTTTGGGGGCGTTTGCGACTTACCTTCCTGAGGTGATAAGGGGCGCATTATGCCCTAGAAAAATCACCTCTTTTACTCTGGATTAATGGCCAGGATTACCGAACCACTACAGTTTCATGCGGTTAATAACGGCAATAGCTCCAGCGTTTTCAGGTGTTTATCGTAGGGGAAGATATTTTTATTCGATACCGGTATATCTTAGGTGCGATTTTTTTCAATTTTGTGGGGTGGGCAGTACAGGTAGTTTATAAATTTGATGTTCTAACCATGTTAATTCTAAACAGGAAGTTATACTTAAAATGACTCGTGTTTTGCATAATAACTTTAGGATAAAAAATGAAAAAAGTATTAATGTTATTAATATTGCTGGGTGGGGCTGCATCCTCATATGCAAATAATGAGATGGCATCACAGTGTGCATTTCTATCTGTTCACGCTGGCATGGCTGATAAACAGCTAAAGGCGGGTAAAAATATTAATTCACTTGATTTAGGTAACGGAATAAAGGAAGTTTATAAGGATAATGCTTCATTTTTTGACGCTATGGTAAGAGATTTTGCTTTAAAGACAAGTTATGATTTGCCTTCGGATTACGTAAGCAGTTTTTTCGCCCATGCATGCAATAATAAGTATATTTTTAATAATGATGCTATTAAAGTGCTTACGCCAATGATTAAAAATGATTGTGTTGGTAGTGGAATGTCCCCTAATTCTTGTATTGTGAAAACTGTTAATAAATTTGCAGCGTCATTAAACTAATAATGAATACAGTCTTACTTAGGGGCACAAACCGAGCTAGGAATTATTACTAATTTAGTCTAAGTCTGTGGCCAAAATCACCTAGCTACTACGATTTGTTATTTTAGTTGAAATAACTTAGTCATAAACTGTTCATTGACCACTGTCAGCCATGAAGGAGCTGAGAAGGCATATTGCATGCGCCTCTTTCAACTTCTCATTGAAACCTTGAAGGTTGGCCGTATGTGATATGCCAGCTTCCTTAATTAATAATGTCACCTTGCTCTTGTTGTGAGTTAGATAATCATCTACAGCAGAAATTTTCATTTTTTCTTCTGTAGATGTCAGCGCAATCAGTTGGTTGTTTCCCGGAACTCCCATCACAGTGCATGGCAAACTTGAATGTACCTCACCATCAAAAATTAAATCACATTGAGTTTTTGTAATAAACTCCTTGGTCTCATAATCCAAGATGAATCCCATCGTAAATTGAGAGCAATCGTGTTCACTTATTTGAGCCATGAATACGTCTTTATCCGTTTCATCTGTATTAATTAATTGATGCAAATCGGCATAACCATCCTTGAATAAGTTATATTCCCAGTTTGCATAAAGCTCTTTCTTAGTTGGCTCTTTTTCCAGTGGTTTTCCAGCTATTTTGCTCATGTCAGCAAGTGTTAATATCGGAATCGCCCAGCTACCAACAACACCGGTTTGGGATGCACTATAATCTTTCAGCACCAATGAGTTATCTTTTTCACCATAATAATACTCACTTCGTGCAACTTGTACTTTTGGCTCATCTTGTCGAACAGTGTAGGTGTAAATAAGAAGTTCGTTATCTCCCTCAATCCTAGCAAAAGCATATTGGGTCATTCGAATAGAGTTGTCGGTATACCCTTGAATCATTATTTTATAGTCCGAATTTTTAAATGTTTGAATCGATTCATAAGGCAGAGTTTGTACCTGTTCATAATATTCCAGCTTCTTCTCTGCTTTCATCGAACAACCAGACACCAGAGTACCGGCAACCAAAATAATTATTATGCTGATTTTCATAAACATGGTTAATCCCTTATGCAATTGGAGTACCTAAAAAGGCCTTAATCTTACTGAAAAACATCATTAAACAATGATTATATGAGCATCTCGAAATTGCACTTGCAAGTAGTGGTTTTTGTTAACTAATCTTTTGTTTTTTGTGCGGATTATCCCAATTAGTATAGCTGGGCTGCCAAATACTTTAATTAATTTACAATACTCAAAATTGATTAAATGTGCGCACTAAAATATTGTTAGAAATGACTGTTTTGTTGCAAAGTAACCATTAACTCACGCAATTAGCGTAAAAGTTAAAATAACTGGTATGACAAAACTTAGCAGATACTAATACGAGGTAAGAGCTAATAAAGTAATTGGGCTAGTCTAGTGGCTACATCGTCGCACTTCATTTTCTTAGATATCCAACACTTTCCGGTATGCTTAGTAAATAAAGTGGGCAGAGGGCCTTTCATTTTGTATTTTTCAATATTTAGCTTAATTTCTAACTCGCTTGGGGGGGAGTTAGCTTTCTATGGCGCTTCGGGGCACATAGCGACTTAGACATCTTGCTACATTTCAGCTAAGCATTCGCTGTTGGAGATGAAAAATGTATTGATAATTAGTTTTTTTGTGATTAATTATTCTAAAAATTAGAAAGCCACTCTAAATGGATGCTGTATATAGTTTTTTTGTATTCCACACAGGTATACTCAATTGATATGTATAGAAATTTATATTGGAGAGCTACTTGTATATTAAACATCTTACTGTGCAGAATTTTAAAAAAATAGAATCACAATCCTTTGATTTTAATGAGCGAGTAAATATCCTTGTTGGTGATAACGATTCTGGAAAAACAACCATTTTAGAGGCGTTAGAGCTCGTTGCGAATTGTAGTTATCGAGGTAAATCATTAGCGAGTGCTTTGTCACCTGACCTGTTCAATAACAATGCAGTTCAACGCTTTATTGCAGGAGACTACTCTGCAAACTCATTGCCTGAGATACTTATAGAAGTATACTTTTCAGATTGCCCTGAATATAAAGGAAAGAATAACAGTCAAAATAAAGATGCTGAAGGCCTGTTTGTTAAAATTTGTTTTGACGATGAGCTTTCAAGTACATATGACGATTTCATAAAAAGTGCAGGCTCCATTGATAGTATCCCTACAGAATTTTATAAAATCGAATGGTTCAGTTTTGCATGGGAGCCGATTAAATTTCTTAACCGTAAATTGAGAGGGTTACTAATTGACCCGACTAGGCTTCACCCTACCTATGGCAAAACCCAATACCTTTCCAATATCATTAATTCTTCACTGAACAAAGAACAGCAAGCATTATTAAACTTAAATTACAGGCAGTTAAAGAATACATTCGGACAACAACAACAAATCACTCAATTAAACAATAATCTTGATTCAGACAATCAAGTGACAGAACAAGATTTATCAATAATAGCAGATACTAATTCAGGCAGCGTAGAAGCAGGGTTACAGCTAGCTGTAGATGATATATCTTTTTCTCATATAGGTAAGGGAGAGCAGAACAAAGTACAAATAAAACTCGCACTGCTAAACAAGGGAGGAAACGTCGACTTTGTAATGGTAGAAGAGCCTGAAAACCATCTTTCTCATACAAACCTAAGCGAACTTATTAAATTCATATCAGACAACAGCCAAAACCAAGTATTCATAACAACCCATAGCTCATATGTGCTCAACAAATTAAACCTTAAAAACTTATGCCTCTTATCACATGGGTATTTGAGATTGAGCGATATAGATGTTCAAACAGCGAAAACACTTCAAAGACTACCTGGCTATGACACCCTGAGAATAGTTTTGTCACAAAAAGTAATTTTAGTGGAAGGGCCTTCCGATGAACTTATATTAAAAAAAATCTATCTTCAAAAAAATGGCCGACTGCCTGAAGAAGATGGAATAGATATAATTGTTGTTCGTGGTATAGGCTTTAAACATTATCTTAATATTGCCAAGCATATCAAAACAAATGTTCATGTAGTTAAAGATAATGATGGCTGCTATCAATCGTATATACTGGATTATGCAAAGAATTTCCCGTTCGATAATATTCATTTTTTCTCTGAAAAAGATGATACTTTGAAGTCACTCGAGCCATCTATCATTGAGGCAAACTCTAAAGATGAAAAAAGCCTTCTAGCATTAGCAAAGATAGCTTTATCGGCACAGGCATACAATAAACTGGTTAAAGAGCTTACTTTAGATGATAAAAAAGCATACTTTTCATCTGTCTATGTTGGGGTGGATGGAGATAAAAATAACGGTTCTAAGAAGGTTGACTCAGCAATTAAAATCTTTGATAGCAAATCCGTAATTGAGTATTCCGATTACCTAAAAGAGGCATTAACCTTTGACTAAAGAACTTTTTGTAGCGTGTGCTGGTGCAGGAAAAACGACAAAAATTGTCAAGGAAGCAATAGGGCTTACTAATGTTGGTCTGAAGGTACTTATAATTACTTACACTCGAAGCAATCAAATAGAGTTAGTCAAAAAATTTGTTGATCTAGGTGGTATTAGAAAAGACCTTTTTGTTGTAAAGGGATGGTATTCATTCATATTAGAAGATGTGGTGAGACCTTATCAACGTTGTATATTTCCAAATAGAATTACAGGTATAAATCTTAATAGTAGTAATCCCCATAAAAAGGGTAAGTTTTATATAAAAGGAAGATCAGAAAAAATTGGAAATAAATATAATCCCAAACATTTTTTTGATTCGAGAAATAACGCCCATACTGAATTTATTTCAAAACTAGCTTGTTGCATAATCTCACAATCTAAAGTAGATATTGGCAAGAGAATAAACTCAATTTATAAGCGAGTTTATCTTGATGAGACACAAGATTTTGCTGGTTGGGACTTTACTCTCTTAAAAAAAATCGTAAAAGCCAATAATCTTGAACTTCATGCTGTTGGTGATTTCAGGCAAACCATTTACCACACAAGCTCAAACCCTAAGAAACCTTCAACAAATGAAGATAAACTAGCCGAGTATATAAAAATGGGGTTCGCTGTAAACCACTTGAGTGACTGCTGGCGTTCAATTGATCAGATATGTGAATTTGCAGATACTGTCCACAACGGAGAAAACTACGCACCAACCGTTTCTAGAGTTAAACCACCCGAAGAAATAAATCATAAAGGTATATTCTATATTGGTAAAGAAAGTGTTGATGCCTATGTAAAATGCTATAAGCCAATGATTCTAAGACATGGGGCGCTCTCAGGTAAGTATTTAGAACAATATGAAAACTTGCAAACTTTCGGTGCTTCGAAGGGCCAAACTACAGAACACGTTTTAATCCTTCCGACTGAACCAATATTGAAGTTTCTAAAAAATTCTAAAAATCCATTTGGAAAAAGTTCGACAGCAACAAGTAAAAATAAATTATATGTAGCAATTACTAGAGCAAGATATAGTGTTGCGTTTATTGTCGACGATGAACATTTTTCCGACAATCTATGGGAAAAGTAAGAAAGCAACTATTTAGGCAAGTATTGTAGCGAAGTCAGATTGGTCAGTCCCTAATCAGTTTATAAGGCGCTTTGGGGGCGAAAGCGACTTAGCCTTCTAGCCCTCAGAGGGCAACAAAGCGCTAGAGAATATTTTACTGCTACCTCTATAAACATGAAAAACTCTACTAATTCACTACGTCATATTCCACGCTTTCTTGTGAGAAACTCGTTTTCCTTTATTCCAAGCTTTAGCCGCATCCCCTCGCATTTTTTGACTACAATAAGCGTTAATTTTAGTTATTCACTAGAGTTCTTTTACTGGCAAAATTGATACTGAGCATAAATCAGACGTGAAACTAGAACGTTTGCATCAAATGTTTTGAAAAACATAAGCTGGTGGCTATTTACAGTTAATAATTTACTTGTACTTGTAGAGAACTAAATTATACTTGACTGTATTTTTATACAGCAATTAATCATGAAGCTTATTCCTATTACAGCAAGTGCAGGCATTACAGGCTTTGAAAGTCCTGCAAGTGACTATCTCCAGCTACCTTTGAGCCTTGATTCATTGTTAGTTGAACACCCAAGTGCCACTTTCATTGGTAAGGCTGACGGTCATTCAATGCAAGGCGTGGGTATATTCAGTGGCGATATCTTGATTGTTGATCGCCATGTGACCGCTAAAGATTCAGATGTCATTGTCGCCAACTTAAATGGCGAGTTTATCTGTAAAATTTTGAACATAACGCTACGTCTATTAGAGTCTGCGAACCCTCAGTATAAAACGATTTCCATTAACGAAGATGACCAATTTACCATTGAAGGGGTGGTGATCCGTTCAATCCGCTGCCATCGGGTGAGTCAACTGTTAGAGGCCAATATATAATGTTTGCGCTGGTGGATGCTAATTCATTTTATTGTAGCGCCGAACAGGTGTTCAGACCTGAGTGGCGGGGCAGGCCGATGGTTGTGTTATCTAATAACGATGGGTGTATTGTGGCTGCCAACAAGCAAGCTCTCGCATTAGGCATTCAAAAATTTAAGCCATTTTTTAAAGTCAGGGAGTTCTGTGAGCAAGCCGGTATTATCGCCTGCTCTTCAAATTACGAACTCTACGCAGATTTATCCCATAAAATGATGCAAGTGATAGGGCGTTTTGGCCCTTCACAGCATATCTACTCAATCGATGAATCGTTCTTAAGTTTTAAGGACTGCAGTGAGGTGATGCCAGACCTAGCCCTCCATGCACAAAAGATACGCCAAGCTGTGTGGAAAGAAACCCGTTTACCGGTGTGTGTGGGTATCGGAAAAACATTAACCTTAGCCAAAGTGGCTAACCACGTTGCTAAAAAGTGGCCTGGATTTAATGGCGTGTGTGTATTGGATGATGAGTCCTTTAAACGAAAAGTGTTTGAGAAATTAACACCGATTGATGTGTGGGGCATAGGCCGAAAAACCAACGAGAAACTCAAACAGATTGGCGTATTAACAGCTTGGCAACTGAGTCAATTGAACACGCGTTTCTTACCGGCTGGCTTCAATGTCGAATTAGAGCGCACCATGAAAGAGCTAAACGGGGACGTTTGTAAAACATGGGATGGCGTTAGGGCGGATAAGTTGCAGATATTTTCAACCAGAAGCCTAGGTAAACGAATAACGAACAGTGAGAGTTTAAATCAAGCCTTGGCAAAGCATGTTGGTATTGCCGCCGTTAAAGCCAGAGAACAACAGTCACTGTGTGGCACGTTAATGGCCTTTGCCGCTAATAGTCCCTTTGATGATAACCCCTGTAGTTATAAAATATTAAAACAGTTTAATCCTCCGACCAATGATACCTCTTCGCTTCTTAAGGCTATCAGCGACAATATCCACCAGCTATATAAGCCGGGCGTTAACTATTACAAAGTGGGCATAGGTTTATTGAATTTAAGCTGTGAGCAGCATCAACAGTGGGATTTATTCAATCCCCCACAGGAGAATGCACCATTAATGAATGTACTCGATAAAATAAACCAACGTTACGGCACTGACAGTGCCTTCTTTGTTGCGCAGGGTATCGATGAACGCTGGTCAATGCGCAGAGAATTACTCTCGCCTCAATACACCACGAACTGGCTGCATATTCCGCACATTACCTGTTAGCGATAATATTCTTTGGAAGTTTAACGTGATGGGCACAAAACTTCAGCTATATTACTGTTATCAATGCTTATTTCAGGATGGGTTTTAAATGAAACGCACAAATATATTATTACTACTCTCTCTTTTTACTGTTAACACCTTTGCCGCAAATGAAACCAATCAATCATTTAGTAAAGCCAAGAAGCTGTTAGAAACTAAGGTCTATCACAACAACCGAGTCACTCTGTACTGTGGCGCGTTATTCGATGCGAAGAAGAACATTATACCGCCGCGTGGATTTCAGACAGATAAGCACGTTAAACGGGCTAAGCGTGTTGAATGGGAACACGTGGTGCCGGCTGAAAACTTCGGTCGCACATTTATTGCGTGGCGTGAGGGCGATAAGCAGTGCGTGTCGAGTAAAGGAAAAGCCTATAAAGGCCGTAAATGTGCGAATAAAGTCAATGACGAATATAAGTACATGCAAGCTGATATGCACAATCTATTTCCCGCGATTGGCGCCGTCAATGCGATGAGAAGTAATTACAATTTTCAGATGCTACCGCATGTGCAAAGTGATTTTGGCAGTTGCCCAATGAAAATTGATAATAAGAAAGCCGAGCCACCAGAGCTAGCCCGCGGCCGTATTGCTAGAACGTATCTCTATATGGATGAGACTTACCCAAGATATAACATGAGTAAATCTCAAAAGCAGTTAATGAACGCATGGGATAAAATGTACCCCGTAACCCAATGGGAATGTACTAGGTCTACAAAAATAGCCAGCCTTCAAAAAAACAGAAATGACATCGTTGAAAGTCGATGTGATGCCCGATAAAAGGGGATAAGGCATTATCGTTTTTATAAAAAATATGTGTGAGAGGGGAAAACAACTAACGCGTGATTGCTTAGTTGTTTTTCAGTGTCATTTATCTCATTGCGACGTATCTAAGGGTTGCTCATCTAGCTGCTGTAACTCGCTAGCAAGCGAGCTCGGATATGCCGTGACAAAAATAGGATTGATGTTAAGGGCTATGAGTTCGTCGCGGATGTGTCGGATTGTACGTGGTATAAACTGGCTCGAATTCCCCATAATGTCCCGGACTAAATCCTTACCTAAATTATCCAAACCGCCATGTTCAATGCGATATTGCGTATAGATATCGACATGATAGCCCGCTTTATATTGCCATAAACAGGTATAAAATTGAGTGTCTTCACCATCACCCGCAAAGGAGTCATCCGTTGCTGAGGCGTATACGAGTGCCCCTTCACAGGTTGGAATTTTAATGCCGCCAGTGATCGCTGACAGTTGTGGCCCAAAGGGGGAAACCAGTGTGAAGCGGGGTGCAAGCTCGGGTAAAGGGTAAGGCGGGATATCTTCAACAATTCTGACCGTGCTCGTACTACTCTGTAGCGCTTTTTTTATGGCCGCCGCCATTTGTGTCGGCGTGACTTCTTTTGTATTTTCAATATTGTAAATCACATAGCTCTTTTGGGTTTCATGTGTTTTTGTTAAAGAAGTTGATTTACAGCCCACCAGCGAAGTCACTAACATCGCGCCAGCGATTAATTTAATATTATTTCTCATTTATAACTCCTGGTTCAGTTTATATAGGATCACAATGTGATCCTAAAGGCATTGAAAGAGTGCTTAACTATATTGAGATATCTACTGTCTAATGCTACTTATTCACGCTAGTGAGAGGGTTATGCTCATCGATAACTCTGTCTTATCCTGCCTAGCACAATATATATTTATCGTTATTTCATTATCTAACGGGCAAATTATTAACTGTTTCATTGAAATCATTCATTTGTTTTATAAAGGAAATGTATAAATACATTCACTTCTAGTTTCTTACTCATCGCTATAGGTCTAAAATAACTATATACTTAGGAATCCTAAGTATACATATCAAGGTAATAAATACACAATTATTTTTATGTGAGATTTAATGAAATGGAATATCAGTGCAGGTTAAATCCTTTTTTACCGAGCGCCTTAAACAGGCTCGCAATACAATGAAAATAAGCCAAAAAGATTTAGGTATTAAAATTGGGATAGATCCAAGTTCTGCAAGTAGCCGTATGAACCATTATGAAACGGGTCGCCACATGCCTGACTTTCAGACATTAAAACGTTTAGCCAAAGCGTTAGACGTGCCAGTTAACTACCTTTTTTGTGAGACAGAAGAGAGTGCAACCTTAGCATCCTTAATTGATAAGCTTGATGAACAACAAAAGAATGAGCTGATAAAATTACTTGAAAGACAGTTACAAAAATAAGCTTCCAGTGCGAAGTATGAGCAAAAACCTCCCGGAACCCATTTAGAATCAACCACAGTAAGTCGTATTGATACTGTATTCTCCTCGATTTTTCACATCTTCCACTAATTTATCCGTGTTAATATATTATTTTGGCATAGTAAAAATGCCTTATATTCTTTTTGATTGTAATGAAGAGATTGCTTTCTACTAGGGATGCTACAAAGCCATTGTTTTTCAATACATTCAAACTAACAAAAAACACATTTATGAATAACGTAAATGTCGAGAGAGCATGTTCACCTTATTGATAATGATGAAAGTGATTGATCCATTTCAAATACTCGATAGGATTGGTTGATATTCATACAACATTAAAAGGAGAGGTGTTATGCAACAGTTACTATGTACAGATGTATTCGCTCTCTTTTTTGATTGGTTCACCCAAGACCCCTCCATTAATTCTACTCAGCAACATCCTTCGTAATTCAGCCTGATAATAAACACCTCACTGTTAACGGCGTATGTCATGTGACCTAACGCTGCTATGTCTAATTATTGGCGAATTTTGTCGATGCCGGAATAAGTGATCGTGTTTAATAAAATGCACTATTACCTCGTAAATACTGCATTTTTCTATTAATACGTTGTTATTAAACCTTCAAAGAGATGACTTTTACCATGGTTATGAGTGAATTTGAATTAACGCGTTGTTTAAATAAACTAGATGAGTTTATTAATAAACATCGCCCTCCAGCGTCTATAAGAGATCAAGTTGATATGATTTATCAACTTAAAAAAGGAAGTGTAGAGATTATTGAAATTAGAAACCGTTATGCAAATATAACAGAAAAATTAGTCGTGCCTATTGCGAAAGCTATTTATGTTAAGCCCCAAAAATCCTGGGAAATATATGTTAAAAAAGCTGATTCAAAGTGGCATTTGTATGAGCCTAAACCGACAGTAAAATTTTTAGAAGAATTCTTAGGTATTGTTGCTGAAAATAAATCTGGGTGTTTCTTCAAGTAAAAAGTCAGGACCTTATTAACTAATAAGGCCATTGGTTGTATTGAGAGCCCTATCTTCAAGTCCCATTTTTATGAGGGTGAAGAGTACAAATTGAGCGAAGAACATTCTTCTAAGGCGACTGGTACAGATGTAAAGCACTGAGTAATAACTGCAAGTTTATAAGGGTATCAATAGCATTTCCTGTAACTCGCCTGAACAAGATTGATACACACTAGGGTGATTTTTAGCGCTGCTATATGTTATCAAAAATACCTAAGAATGAGACTGGCGTAGTTAGTTGTGATGATGATAAACGCCGATGTGGACTCATTCAAATATGTAAGGATAGCTAACATGTCTAATGAAACAATTCGGAAGGGGCTAATAGATGCCATCAATGCATTGACCCTACTTCATGAAGTTTGTGACTCGAATCAAGAGTTCACACTGAGATTGAAAATAAGTGATCTCTTTCATCAATTGGATAGAGTATTAATGATGGCTGTGATTGTTGAAGAAGCTGAGTTGAATGCGGCGATAACGTCTATTAAGGAGGTGACTGAGATGGCTAAGGAAGCAGAATACGCTCTTGATAAAGTGACTGAAACCATAACAAAAGCAGAGGAGGTGGCCAGTCGTCTTGATCATTTGATTGGCGGTGTCGATAAGTCATAAATAAACGTAATGTGTCATAAGGTGAATTTTATTTGCGCAAGGCGCGCTAAATTGGCAAGAAAAAATAGCAGCTAGCAAAGCGTAGCTACTATTTAGAAGCGGGCTAGCCTGCTTTCTGTAATACCAACTCACCCGCATTATCTAGAATGTCACGTACAGTCAAAGTTGGATAAGCGCTATACAAGGGTTGTAATTCTCCATTAACACGTGATCTATCATTGGCTTGCACATATTCAACAAATGCTCGCAGATTATTCTCAACGGGTAGCGGTGGCGCATCCTGCATACACGCTAACAGCGTGTTGAAAATACCACCTATTTCGTTAGTGAAATCTTGAATGTATTGAACAAAATCGCCATCATAACTGGTAATAACAGCGAGTTGTAATTCACTCAAAAATACAAATCTGGCAAAATGAACCGTACCAATCTTGGTTAGGGCAACATTTATTGGGTTTGCTCCTTCAGGCATCGCTTCAAAACCTGCCAATAACTTTTGTATTTTTATAGCATCGGCTTGCGTCTTAATATTCATTACGAGTGTTAATGGGTGTGATACTTGATTCGTCATAACATTTTCCTTTTGGGTTTTTGGCCATGATGGCGTGTGTGTAAAATTGTTTAGTTCGAATAGTTGTTTTTAATAAACTCAAGTGAGCTTGCTGTTTCGTTTGCTGTTCTCCAGCTGATTGTCGCGCGAGGATCAGTCATTACATCCTTGGTAAACCAACCAAAGTTACGAACATTCCATGTGTTAGTCGGTAATAAAGCACTGTCGACGAAAGGTGCGAGTTCAGGAAGTTGGAATTCATTTGTTTTAACCCCCTCTAAATCTAAGATATGTCTGCGTGTCGATTCACTATGGCAACTAACACAATCCGTATTAAGTACATTGCTAAATAATGGGTTGGCGATGATATTTGGAATATCTTTAAGTAAAGGTGTTGTCGCAGTTTGTTGAGTAGGTGACTGACATTTAACTGGTGTATTGATTTGGCTTTGAATACCTTGATCAAACAACACCGCAGTACTCACGCCATTACAATGCTCATCATTAGTGTTAACTTTAGCCTCAATGCGCTTGCCAACGTAGCCACTTGTATTCGATATAGATGTTTTTACATGCAGCAGTTGTGAGTTGGGGGAAGTGTTAACGTCGGGCTTTTCCAATAAATTGATGCTAAAAAACACCCATTGATCAACGTGAGCGATGCCCATAAAAGCAATGATATGCAGATCACTCTCAATTAAATGATCATGTAAAAACGCCTTAACTTTGTCTGCGAAGACATGATTAGATAAATTAGTATTAACTTTAAGTGGTCCATCCATTGATTCACTGCCAGGTAAGCCCTTTAGCGATGCTTTAAGTGCTAAGAGATCTTTTAGTATCTTGGTAAAAGCTGTTTTATCGGGCACCGCTGGTAACTGTGGCGAGGTAATAAAATCAAAAGGCAGATGTGCTGCATAATCGTGCACAGTCACAACACCTGCATCATTGACTGTGACAGGTTGTAGTATGAGTCTTATTTGAGGGATACTACCAAACGCTTTTATTATCTTGGGTGAAGTACTGGGTGCTGAGGGATCGACGCGAAAGCCAACAACCTTCCAGTTTTTTCTGTCTTTTAACTGGTTTTTATATTTACCGGCACCGCTAACAAAGGAAACTTTAATGACGTTTCCATTTTTGTCGACGCCGTTTACGTTATTTTCAGCAAAATCGATGACCTTATCAAAGGCCTGTTGTGACCAGATTTCACCATCACTAATTAAAGACTCAGCATCCATTAACGCGTCAACGTCAGCGCTATCTTTAGGCGTTGGCCAAAGGTAAGCAATATCGTTTAATGACAATAGACTCACATCGAGTGTATCGTCTGCAAGCGCATTTTGATTAAGCATAAAACATAATAGGGTGCAGCTAAAAACACCTGCTCGTTTTAATTTTTTTAATGTATATGGTTGTTTGCTTAACATCGTTATTCCTTCTTTTATTTTCCGAAAAATACACTCTAAAGTGATGTTTGGTTGATGTTTGCTGTTGATTGTCAAAAATATAGCAGGGGAAGGTGAGTTTATTATTACGAACTATTACAAAGAAGTATTGGCGCGCATTACTAGAATGCAGGGGGGATAAAATTTAACAACATTTGACATATGTACTTGTAAAGTCTAATTCGTAAATGGTTGATATATAGGTTTTAATTGGGGTTTATGTAAAAAAAAGGGCACTTATCTTCCTAAAATAGCGCATTATTAAAGACTGCTAAACGCGTCGAGTATTGAGGCTCAGGACAGCGCATCAGTATAAATGTCGCATGTAATTAACTGTAATAGCGTTCCCCCAGAAAATAGTTGACTGGGTTTAATAAGCCCCTTGTTATTCACATAAATATTAATAGAACATAAAGAGATGAAACTTGATCATCTGCACAATTTAACGGGTGAGGTTAAAGGAAAATAGTCTCTTTAATATAATACTTTGACCTATTAAAAGCCTTTATATGCACTTTTGGTTGTATTGAATAGCGGAAAATTTTTTAGATGGTTTTCAAAGTGTTTGTTTCTTAATACGTTTAAATCGCCAATAATAATGATTATCATTCAGTAAATTGTTCGAGGAAAGGAGGGGGATTATTGTGGTGATTTGTTTCATTGACCTACTTAGGAAAACAGATACTATATTCGTCTCATTCATATAAAAAAAGGAGTCGTACTGTGCAATATTCATCACTGACATTACCCTTCTTTTTTTATTGGTTTACTAAAGACACATCAATTAACGCGACTCTGCAACGCGCTTCGTAAACTCCATACCGTTATACACCTTAATTTTTTACCTTAAGCTATAATTAATATGGAGTGCATTATTATGCCTAAATTACCACAACCCTACAAAATGAAGATGATCGAAAAGATCTCTCTTCTCCCTAAAGAACAGCGAAAGCTCGTACTGAGAACTGCTGGTTATAACCCTTTCTTGCTCACCAGTGATCAAGTCTTTATTGATCTATTAACTGATTCTGGTACCGGGGCTATGAGTGACCAACAATGGGGATCATTGATGGTCGGAGACGAATCTTATGCAGGTAGCAGAAGTTACTTGCATTTAGAGCACGCCGTGAAAGAACTGTTCGCGTACGAACATACCGTGCCGGCGCACCAAGGCCGTGGTGCAGAGCAAATATTATTTCCCGCCCTGATTGAAAAGATGCGCGATGAACGCGATGGCGATAAGCCGATCTTTATTTCCAATTACCATTTTGATACGACTACCGCACATGTGGAGCTCAACGGAGGCGTCGCCGTTAATGTGGTGACTGAAAAGGCCTACGATACAAGTTCAGATTTTCAATGGAAGGGTAATTTTGATTTAGACAAGTTAGAGCGTGTTGTCGAAACGCATGGGGCACACAATGTGGCAGCTATTATTGTCACCGTCACCTGTAACAGTATGGGGGGGAGCCCAGTGTCTATGGGTAATATGTGTGCCGTATATGTTTTTGCGTCACAACATAATATTCCGGTGGTTATCGATGCCGCTCGTTTTGCAGAAAATGCATGGTTTATCAAACAAAACGACCCACATTATGCGAAATTTGAAATATCTGACATTGTGAGCGAGATGTTTGCTTACGGTGATATGTTCACCATGTCGGCTAAAAAAGATGCGATGGTGAATATCGGAGGCTTATGTTGCATTCGTGAAGATGAAAAATTGTTTAGAAGAGTACAAGAACTGTGTATCCCTCTTGAAGGGTTTGCGACCTATGGCGGAATGGCGGGTCGAGACATGGAAGTGTTAACCACGGGGCTTTATGAATCAATTGATGAAGAGTATCTAACGGCGCGTATCAATCAAGTCCAATTTTTGGGCGAGCTGTTGATAAAGGCGGGGGTGCCGATCCTTACCCCTATTGGTGGGCACGCTATTTTTGTAGATGCAAAACGCTTTCTTCCACATCTTTATCCAGAGCAGTTTCCTGGACATGCACTCGCCAATGAGCTCTATCTTGGTGGGGGTATTCGTTGTGCAGAAATTGGTTCGTTGTTAATGGGTCGTGATCCCATCACCGGTTATCAAAAAGTAGCCCCCTTAGAGCTCCTCAGATTAGCCATTCCTAGACGGGTCTATACCAATGAACACATGCAATACGTTGCGGATGTCATCATTGAAGTTTACCAGCGCCGGGCATCCGTGCCTGGTTATGAATTTACCTATGAACCGCAAGTGCTGAGGCACTTCCTCGCGCAATTTAAACCTATCGACATCAGTAACTAGACACATTTCTATTTAATTATGAATTAGAGGGCGTGAATTCAATTTCACTGCCCTATATATGACTATAAATAACAATAGGTTGAAACTAATGAGTGATGTATTCAGTAAAAATGCGAGTGAAGTAGTAAATAAAGTGCCTTTATACCGGGGGGTAGCAATGGCGATAGGGACTGCAGTCGGTGTTGGCATGATAAGTCTAACGCCCATAAGTGTCGGTATGTGGTTTGGATTAAGTGTTGTTGTGCTGTGCGTTACCGGCTTTATGATGTGGTTATCATGCTCAGTGCTGCTAGAAGTCAATATGAATTACCCGCTAGGGACGGGACTGCATACCATGGTTGAAGATTGTTTGGGGAAAAAATGGGGAGCTGTTAGTGATATCGCGATGCTTTTTTTAGGCTTTACCCTTATTTATGCTTATGTGTCCTTCGGAGCCGAACTGTTTCGAAGTCTTGTAACTGCTTATGTTAATATTCCAAGACCGATATTTGTTATTCTTTTCATGGCTCCACTTGTGTTAACAGTGATCAATAGTTCGCGCATAATCAGCATGGTGGCTTCATTCTTTGTGGCCATTTTATTTATCTTGTATTGCGTATTAACTTTTTCATTAATAGGTACGGTACAAGTCGATACATTAATAAATCTGGGCGGGGAAAGTATACCAACCCTCTTGCTATATGCTTTAGGTGGTTTTGTGTTTTTTGTTTCGGCAACGGGATTTCATCAATTAATTCCGTGCTTTAGAAAAATGTACGACGATGATACAAAACGTATCAATCATTGTTTCGCCATCTCGCTATTGCTCATAATCGCTATCTATGTGTTATGGAGTTACGTCACCTTAGGTAATGGCTCGCGCGGTGAGTTTATCAACTACATCAAAAATGGAGAAGATTATATTGGCATGCTGACGCGACTTTCTAGCAGTGATGCTGTAACCACAAAAGCAATAGGCGCTCTTTTCCTTGGTTTAGCCGTGGTGACCTCGTTTATTGGCGTCTCTAAGGGCTTAATTGACTATATGAGGGATATATTCACGCGAAATAAATATAAACGAATAAGAGTTGAGTGGCTAATATTCCCTCCCGTTTTGATGATGGTCATGATATTTCCCCAAGGCTTTATGTATGGCATTGGTTTTGCTGGATTTTGTGGGGTGCTCTGGGCCTGTTTTATTCCCGCAATAACAGTCATTAAAAGCCGGCAAAAATTTACCTCACAGCGTTATACCACCTTTGGTGGCGCAATCATGCCACGGGTGCTGATGTTGTTTAGTATTGTCGTTATGGTGTCATTTCTGCTCTTAGTTATTAATGTGCTACCGATAATTGGTTAGCTTTTTATTGTTGGTCCTCCATTAAAATGACCGTTTCTATCACCCGCTAACTTAACACACTAAAGGAGTCGCATATGTTTAATCAATCTTACTGCATAGTGATACTTTTTTATTGGTTCACTAAAGATCCATCGATCAAATCACCCCAGCAACGCCCTCTGTAATTCCTCTTTAGACAATACAATTATGATTGTTCATTACTGGTGTTTTTTTGCGATTTAATATGGCGAAGCGCGTCTAGCTTGCGGTTCTGTTTTATCAGAACAGAATTCTGCTTGAGTAGGATATGACGTTATTAAGTTCATATATTGAATCGTACCAACAAAAAACACCGAGTTATTGCATCTATTTATAAGAGTAATAATTGCAAAGAGGTTTATGTTCATGGCACTAAAAAAAGTAATGTTTTTGTTAAGTACATTCGCTGTATTTCTGAGTACAAATTTGCTGGCTGAGAAGGCCTTTCACTCAAATGACAAATATAGACCCAGTAACGCATTGATAGTGAGTGCGAATGCGTTGGATATTGATGGTATTCCAATCAAAGTTGACCTATCTCGGTTGTATATAAAAGATGGGTTAATTGTTGATCCCGCTGGAGTTGTCTTTCAAGTTGAAGGAACCAGTCTTCCCGAATATAGAGAGGGCAATTATATTCATTGTAAAGAGATGTTTCTAGAGATTGGGGTGCTAAATAAGGGGTGCTTTTTACGAGAGATCTATAGGACAAAGTTATGATGTTATCCAGCATCATAACTGGTTTACGACAGAAAATGAGCAAGAGGTAACTATGTAAACCTTTACCAAATTAAACAGGATAAACGACAAACATTAGTTGAACGAATTATTTAAATATTATAAGAGAGAGTAATGATCATGGCACTAAAAATAGTATTAATATTGATCGGTGTTTTAGCGAACTTACACTTAATGGCGGCATCTACGGTGATTGAGGAGTCAGGGAAACTAACTATCCATCCTATTTCAGAACGATCCCTATCGTGGCGAGATAACATAGCGCAAGATTATGGCTTTACGTTTGCTGCTGATTATACCGCATTTGGATTGACGGCAACGAATACAAAAGTCAGTAGTGATGATTATGCCGCTTCTGGGATCTTTCGCTTTAAAGGGAAATGGAATTTGATTGGCAAAGAATCTGGTAATACAGGTGGCATTGTCTTTAAGGTAGAAAATAGGCATAAATACACGGATACCACCCCAAAAGATTTTGCGATGAGGAGTATCGGCATGGCGGGGTTGATTTTACCAAGTTTCAATGATCAAGGTAATCGGTTAACGGTGTTGTATTGGGAACAAAATTTTAATCAAGGATTAAGCCATTTATATTTAGGCTTTTTAGATCCCACCGATTATGTTGATACCTATGCGTTGGGTAACCCTTGGTCTGGGTTTGCAAACACCGTGTTTAGCACCGGGGCTGCTTCGCTTGGATTACCCAGTGAAGCTTCATTAGGGCTGGCGATGAAACATGCATTTTCAGATCATGTATATGGGATAGCAAGCTTTAGTGATGGTAATGCAGAGCCCAGCAACCCTTTTGATGGCTTTGATACATTTTTTAATGAAAATGAATATTACGCAACGGCTGAGCTTGGTTGGATTGCTTCAGATCAACGCTTCTATACTGACAATGTCCACATCACCTACTGGCAGCTTGATGGGGGGACTACACATAGTAAAAAAGACAGTAAAGGTATTAATTTCTCAGCAAGTTACTTAGGGGAAAGTAACATTATGCCCTTTATTCGTGCAGGAGTATCGGAAGGAGACGCATCAATCCTATCAGCTTCATTCACAGGTGGAGTGGGATATTTTGGGTTAGCAGGGGAAAATAACACATTAGGGTTTGGCCTAAGCTGGGGGGAGGTTAATGAAGAAGCTTTTGGTAAAAGCTTTGATAACCAATACACGGCTGAGCTGTATTACAATATTGCCATTGGCCAACATGTGAATGTCACCCCTGATATTCAATACATTAAAAACCCAGCATTAAGCAATGAAGATGATTCATGGGTATTTGGCATGAGAGCTAAATTTTCCATTTAACCAACCTATAGTATACGGGGATTAAAATTGTTGGTTCTTCGTTAATATCTTCACCGGAACCCAGTCTCTGCTTGTTAGAGGCGGGGTTACTTTAGCACTGAAGTGTAGTTTGTAATCCGCAGAGTTAGTTACGTCGATGTGATCAATAATTCCGCCATGCTATGGTTGTATGTATTTCAAGTAATCAGTTAACTCACCCAGGATAATTATAAACTCTCTCGCTCACTTATATGGCGTTATTCTGAGCAGGCGACCGCCTTTTTTATCTTCAAGAAGCCATATTGCGCCGTTGGGGCCTTGCTCAACTTCTCGTATACGTTTATTCATTTTAAAACGTTCGACCTCAGATGCTTTATCACCTTGCATTTTAACCCGTATCAGTGACTTTGACCTGAGCCCGCCGATAAAGGCGTTACCCTCCCATGTTGGAAACATAGTGCTGGCGTATATGATAAGGCCTGATGGTGCAATCGTTGGCACCCAATACACGTTAGGCGCATTGAACTCTGGTCGAGAATCATGATCGGGAATAGGCATACCTGAATAGTGATCACCCCAGGACACGATTGGCCAACCATAATTACCGCCTGCGATGGTGAGGTTTAATTCGTCACCGTGTTGGGGACCCATTTCGTGTGTCCACAGCTTTCCCTGTTTATCAAAGGCAATACCTAATAAGTTGCGATGGCCAATAGACCAGAAGGTTTTTGCAAGTTCACCTTTGTCCTGAAATGGATTATCAGATGGCACTGAACCATCGTCGTTTAGCCTGATGACTTTGCCAAGATTTTGCGTCCAGCTCTGTGCAAGTGTTTGTTTTTGTCGCTCTCCAGAAGTGATAAACAGCTTTCCATCTGGGCTAAATGCCAATCGATAAGAGTAATGTCCGCTACCCGTTACTTTAGGCATTTGCCGCCAGATGACTTCAATGTTTTCCAATTGATGGGGAAGCAATGTTGGAGTGAACTTAGCTCGAACAACGACGGCTCCCCTGTTTCCTGACCGATCCTGCTCAGCATAGGATAAGTATATCCAGTTGTTTTTTGTATATTGAGGATGAATAATGACATCTCCCAAACCGCCTTGACCACCATATGCCACGTTGGGTACGCCTTTAACAACCTCCTTTGTGTTGTTGTTGAGGTCGATGAGAAATAAGGTGCCATTTTTCTCAGTTATCAAGATCTGACCGCTAGGTAGAAAGCTCATCGCCCAAGGTTCTGTGAATGTTGCAAAACTCTCAGCCACAATCATTGATCCTGCATCACCTTGCACTTTTTTAATGACAGGCTCTGCTGCGTTGTTGCTAGATGAAAAGAAAAAAAATAAGATAAATAGGAGGGGAAGGTAACTTTTAAACAATATGCTTCCCATAATTGCCTCAAATGTTATTGCTAGGAGATTGGAGCCTGAACGGAACAAGTTATATATTTTGTGCTTGCTATAACCGCTGAGTATAGAAACAATATAACTGCAGTTCAAGGTTGAGTGAAATGCTATTTTTGCTTAACAACTACCAGATATTAACGCGTTGTAGTCATTCCCTATTCATCATCATGATGAGTTCCACCCCATAATTCACTCGGCAATAACTGCATTTCACCTTTAACATAATTAAACCCATATTCTCGATCTGTTGCTAGTAACAATGGCCCATCAAGGTCAACAAAGCTGGCGCTTTGAGCGATTAAGAAAGCAGGAGCCATGGCCAATGAGGTGCCAACCATACAACCTGTCATCACCATAAAACCTTGTTGCTGTGCTTTGGTGAGTAACTGTAAGGCTTCTGTTAAACCACCGGTTTTATCCAGCTTAATATTAATGGCCTGGTAGAGACCGAGTAAGTGCGGTAAATCATCGCTGGTATGGCAAGATTCATCGGCGCATAGAGGTATCTCGGGCTCAAGACCTGCTAGTTGATGATCCTCTGTACTGGGCAGCGGCTGTTCTATCAGAACAACATTAAGCGGCTTTAATTGTGGCAGCAGTTGCTTTAATAGGTCGATATCCCAAGCTTCGTTTGCATCAATGATGAAGCGGGATTTCGGTGCAGCCAACGCAATGGCAGACATGCGCTCTAATATCAGTTCGCGATCTAATTTAATTTTTAACAGTGGACGGTCGCTAAGACTCGCCGCTTCACTGACCATCTTATCAATGGTATCTAAACTCAGTGTTTGCGCAGTGACCAACGGCATTGCCGCGGTGACGTTAACTAAATGCGCCACACTAGATTGCTGCCGTTTGGCGGATAAATCCCACAGGGCACAGTCAAGGGCATTACGTGCAGCGCCGGCAGGTAACAGTGTTAACAGGTCTTGGCCGGTACTTGTGTTAGTTAGTTGTGGGGCCACTTTAGATATTTGCGCCATCACAGACTTGACGGTTTCGTCATATCGGGCATAAGGCACGGCTTCAGCCCAGCCGGTATGTTGGCCATCAGATAATGTCACCACCACCACATCAGCCTGCGTTTTTGCACCACGTGAAATTCTAAATTCCTTGGCAAGTCGCCACTGTTGCTTGGTGATCGTAAATTTAAGTGGGATCATCTTAATTCTCCAAACAAAGCTTATCGACAATCGCTTCAACACCGTGACGCAAAGGATCAACACAGGGTAAACCAAGCTCTCGCTCAATGGCGTCGCAGATATGCAATGCTTCGTCATCACTGACGCTAGACGTATTAACAGAAACCCCAACTACTAAGGCTGCCGGATTAGTGATTTGTGCCGCCCTAACATTGAGTGCAATGGTGTCTGCAATCGAAGGCAATGCACGATTGTTAATACCACGCATTGAATCTCGATTAATGGCATGACATACCACAATGGCATCAGCTTGTGCACCGTGCAATAAACCAAGGCTAACCCCTGCAAATGCAGGATGCGATAGCGATCCCTGACCTTCAATGACATCCCAATGCTCTGGAGCATTAGCCGGTGACACACTCTCAGTTGCACCTGCAATGAAATCTGCAACCACACAATCAATGGCCACGCCCATGCCAGCTATTAAAATGCCACATTGGCCGGTGGCACGAAAGTCTACTGAGAACCCACGCTGTTTCATTGTCTGTTCAAGGCTCAGTGAGGTATACATCTTACCCACCGAACAATCAGTGCCCACTGTGATCAAGCGTTTACCGCTACGTTGTTCACCTGTGCCAGTTTTAAATTTTTGTTGGGGATGTCTGATATCAATGAGTTGTAAATTTAGCGTGGCTGCAAGCTGTTCGATTTGTGGAATATCACTTAATTTGTCATGTAAACCACTGACAATATCAAACCCGTGATTAAGCGCTTCAACAATAAAGGGGATCCATTTCTTATCGATAGTGCCGCCACTGTTTGCAAATCCAAGTACGAAGGTTTTGGCACCAGCCTGTTTCGCTTTTGCGATAGTCATATCTGTTTGACCAGTCGTTACGCTGCAACCCTCTAAGCGGAGTTGACCAGTACAAAGCTGTGGACGCCAGTCGGCTACACCTTTTGCCATTTTAATTGAAAGGCTATCGGTGGCATCACCTAAAAAAAGTAAGTAGGGCGCTTGTATCTTCATTGGTGTAATTCCGTTTAAAGTTTGTTTATAAACTAACTGTAAACGACCAAGCAAAAAACAGGAAATAGCAACAATGAGCTCGCCTATAACCTAAAGTTATAGGCGAGCTCATTGCGCTGGTTTTTGTTGCTTTTCATTAGACAATTCAATCACTAGTTGAAGAAAATCATCGGCTATCTGAGAAATTTTTTTATCTTCACGTCGTAATGCGGTTAACTTAAAATTTAGTGCGGGTTCAATGGTTGCAATAGCAACTTTTTCATTGAGGTTACCGCGAGCACTAAACTCATCAATGACACAAATGCCGATGTGTTGTGCAACCAAGCGTGCTGCAATAAAATAGGTTTTAACGGTAATATTAGTATTGAAAACGAGATCACTTTCAGCCAAGCGATGCCAAAGTAGATCGCCTAAGGGACCACTGTCATCAATGCCAATCATTTCATGCTGTGCAAATTGCGCTAAACTAACCTGACTGGGTGCGTCTGGCAGTAGCTTACGCGGGTACATCATGACCAACTGTGAACGGCAAACTACCTGTTGTGCCACTCCGGGTAAGGGCGGTGGCGAGAACATTAAAGCAAAATCAATTTTGTGCTCAATAAGTGCTTGGCGAGCCTCGTCGTGGTGCATCGTTTGTAAGTTAATGATTATTTTTGGGTTTAACTTTTGATAATGGGCGACTACCTGAGGAATAAACTCGAACCCCAAAGCAGGTGTGAAACCAATGGTTATTTTACCACTGCTTTTATTTTTAAGGTTATGTGCACAATGACGGACGGTACGAAGTTGTTGATACATTTTATCGACTTCAGCAAAGAGTAAAACCGCTTCTTCGGTGGCAATTAAACGGCCCTTAACACGCTCAAACAATATAAAGCCCAGTTGTTGCTCACAATGCGCTAATACCTTGCTGACTGACGGCTGAGACACATGTAAAAACTCTGCTGCATTAGTGACTGAGCCGGTCGTATAAATCGCATGAAATACTTCAATATGGCGCAAGCGCATGGTGATTTCCGTATGATGAGTCAATTGTTGTTGTGCAGGTGCCGTTCATTATTACTGAGTCGTAGCCTAACATCTTACTCGGCAGGTAGAAAAGTACCTAGAGTAGGATATTGGACATCGTCTAAATGATAGAAATATCCAATGCGATTTCTAATTGCTAATAGACAACTTCTTAGTCAGAGATTGCTGTGTTAATTGAGCAATGTAAAATGTGGTATCCAACAAACGATTGGCAAATCCCCACTCATTATCACACCAAACCAATAACTTTACTAAATGCCCATCACTGACGCGGGTTTGCGTGCCATCGATAATACAAGAATGGGGATCGTGATTAAAATCGATAGAAACCAATGGTGCCTCTGTGTAACCCATGATGCCTTGCATACAAGTCTTTGATGCTTGAAGTATACATTGGTTGATATCTTCAATGTTCACACGCTTACTGACAGTGATACTTAAATCCATTGCTGTCACGTTAATGGTGGGGACACGGACAGAAATCGCCTCAAACTTATTCGAAAACTTAGGTAGAATACGCTCTATACCTGCTGCTAACTTAGTATCAACAGGAATGATTGACTGACTCGCTGCACGAGTACGCCTAAGATCAGGATGGTAAGCATCTATGACGGGTTGGTCATTCATCGCGGAATGGATAGTGGTGATTGTGCCACATTTAATGTCAAACTTTTTATCTAAGATGTCGATCACAGGGACGATGCAATTAGTTGTGCAGGATGCACCTGAAATATAAGTCTCATCGCCACTGAGTTGTTTATGATTTACACCATAAACAACCGTTGCTTCAACATCAGCATTAGCTGGATGCGAAAATATGACTTTTTTTGCGCCAGCAGCGATATGCATTTTCGCATCGGCTTTAGTGCCATAAACCCCTGTACAGTCCAACACAATATCAACGTCATATTCTAACCAGGGCAGTTCATCTAGGTTAGAAAAGTGTACTAAATCAATGACATCATTTTCAATTTTTAATTGGTTATTGTGCAGTTCAACCGGGAAGGGGAAGCGCCCATGCGTTGAATCATATTGTGTTAAATGCGCGATGGCGGCGGGCTCAGCAAGCTCATTAATAACAACAATTTTAATCTCATCGTTACGGCTACTTTCATATAACGCGCGTAGTACGCTACGCCCAATGCGTCCATATCCATTGATAGCAATTTTAATTGACATAATAACGGTTCTTTCGCTGAAAAAAACAAATGTCATTGTAAGTTACATTAGTGGATAAGCGAAAAGAAAATTACGAACTTAGGCCTACTTTGTAACTTATAGCAGTAAGTCTTTATTATAAGGGGGTGTAATTCTCCGATTACATCCATCTGTGGCCAGATTTGTATATCTTCAAGGAAGCTAAAAGAAAGCCTTCTTTAGGGGCAATGTTGTTATTTAATTTTATAGACGAGCGCATATTATTGGCTTAAATTATGAGGTTATAAAAATTCAAACTCTAGTGTTAAATAAAGGGGGCATTAATGTTTACTGGAATCATACAAAGTGTTGCAGAAGTTGAGGCTGTTCAAGAGCACAATGGAATAAAAACACTCATTATCAAATTTCCGACAGGTTTTTGTAACGAATTGGCAATTGGTGCAAGCATTTCGATAGATGGCGTTTGCCTGACTGTCACCGAATGTATTGACTCTGTACGTGTCAAATTTGATGTCATGTTACAAAGTCTTTTGGTTACAACACTTCATAACGTGAGTGTCGCTGATATGGTCAATGCAGAGCGAGCAGCGAAAGACGGGGCTGAAATCGGTGGGCATCCACTATCTGGCCACATCGATTTTCAAGCCAACATATCCGATATTGCAATCAATGCAGGGAATTATAAGTTACGTATCTCTGTGCCCAGTAAATGGCTAAAATATATTTTCCCTAAAGGGTATATTGCAATTAACGGTGCAAGTTTGACCTTATCTGATGTTGATAAAAAAAATAATTGGTTCGAAGTCTGGTTGATCCCAGAAACCAGGCGTATGACTAATTTTGAAGGTAAAGGGATTGGAGATGCATTAAACATTGAAATAGAAAGAGGAACACAAGTCGTTGTAGATACTGTTATTAATACAATTGAAGAACGATTCGGTGATTTATTTCCGGTGCTAGAAGGGATATTAAAAAATAATGGGGTCGATGTATCTTCACTTGCGCACCCTGTTATTGGTTTAGATAAAAAGACTGATAAGATTCCTTAGGCGACTTAAGGACAGTGAATTGGCCTAACTAATAGGTCACGTTTACGTATATCTCTCTGTTATAAAGCAATCCACTACATGATTTATTGTGTTTTCATCGTATTGAAAGGAACTGTTCAAATGAAAGGTTATCTGATTTTAGACTTCTCGATTAAGGACTACAGCCGTTTTAAGGAATATATTGATAAAATACCAGCATTCATCAATAAGCATGGTGGAAAATATGTTGTGCAAGGTGTAGAAGCCGAGGTAATGGAAGGTAATTGGCAACCTGAGCGTGTTGTCGTTTTAGAGTTTCCATCTACAGAGGTCGCTAAAGGTTTCCTTGCCGATCCGGATGCACAGCCTTTATTTTCAATTCGTCATGCCACCACAGATAGCAAATTAATTTTGGTCGAAGGCTGCGTGTAATTCATCGACTTTACATCATTTAATAAATTGTTCAGGCGTGCGGGTAATGCGTTTATTCGTGTAAATTCAAAAAGAGCGAATTTAACGAAAAGTCGTATTTATTCAGTGTTGGATTTATGTGTTTTGAGTACTTTTTAAAATCAATCGCATCCCAGTTATTTGATGAGAACGCATTCGAATATCCTTTTACGTTCTCTTTTGATAACAAAGACATATTAAGATTTATTTGCGTACCTAACTCCTCTTTAAAGTCATGACCGTGAAAGTAATCATATAAAAGCACTAACGAAAACCCACCATTCATAAAGTGTCCGCCCACGGTGGCATTCACATAATTATCGCTGACGGCATTGATACCACTGGTCGTCCAATCGATACCACCAACGACGACATCTTCATTATAATAATTATCTACAAGTGCTTTTTTAACCCCCAAGGCTAAGCCATCACTGGCAGTCCAAAATATATCGATATCTTTGTATCTTTTTACAACTTTGTCGGTTAAAAAATAGGCTTTATCTGCATCCCAATTTGTATAAAACATTTGATAGAGTTCTGCGTCTTTATCTTCTTCTAATGCCTTTAACATACCTTTATTTCTTTCCATTGCTTCCGTAGTTTCGTGGGGGCCACTGATCGCAAGGATATGTTTGGGTTTATTGCTATTATGGACTCGAGAGGCTTGTAATAAATATTTTGCTAATTGATAACCTGCTTGTTGTTCGTTGGCAGCAATTAAGCCAAGAAAACCTTTATACTTCTCTCTAGGCTGTCCAACATATAACTTATCTTCAGTCGGAATGTTAGTATTAACAATAAATATGGGAGTATCATATTGCGCTGAAAGCTTAAGAAGAGACTCTGATAATGTTCTAAAAAATACAGCGATGACAAAATCGGGTTTTGGTTTGACTGAAAATATCTCTTTTGCAAAATTATAATATTCATATCGATTTAAATTATGATCAGGGTACGCAATATTTAAATCAATATTTAAGTCCTTTGCCGATGATTGGGCAAAAGAATACAGCATTTGTCCAAATGCTTGTTCATTGTCGATATGAGATATGTAGGTAACACTGATTGTTTTATCGCTTGCATAACCCGCTGACAATAAAAATAGTAATATAAAAAGTACAATTGATCTTTTCATTGAATTTCCTCACCCAAATATGAATACGATTTTATTCAGGGTCCCCTTTAATAGTAGTAGTTATCATCAAAGACTAAGGAAAAAGCAATCAAATATAGATATTATTAAAATACAATCTAAATATTCTTCCCTGGTATGCGCGTTTTGTTGTGGCTAAGTTATATTGGTTACATTTTTTAGCTTTCTTATTCGGTTTTGGGCACATAGTGAGTGTAGTGGTACAGTGATTTCGGCCACTAATTTAGAATGAAATTGATCATGTTTTTAACGATTAAACGCACCAAAATCACCTTATAACCCCACAAATATGTGCCAAAATTTTATAGTTCCTATCTTGCATTGAGGGAATTTCGACCAAGTTACCTAGGGCCGAAAGAGGCAAACTGAAATTGAAAAGGGACTATCAATTTTAGAAAATTCAATGTTAAAAAACCGCCTGCACTCACTTCTTGTAATTAGCTGTAATATTTATTTTTTTGTTTCTAGCTATCTTTATGTTTCGCAAAATAAGTACAGAAAACTGTGCATGAAATCATTTATCCAAGGAAGAGCGATCCCATGAAAAATAGCTTTAACACTCTATATTTAGCAGTTGCACTATCAAGTAGTTTCTCTAGTTCTGTTTATGCAGACTCGTATTCTAAACAATGTTTAAAAGACTGGGTTGTTAAAAGTGATGTCGCATTTGCAACAGATTGTGCTGACATGGCATTTAAAGGCAGTCTTAAAGAGCGTGAGAAAGTAGCTTGGATGTCCTTTGTGCGTATTAACCAATTAATTAAAGATACTACAGCTAAACAGGGGATGACTTCTTCTGGTCATGTGCCGCAATGGATGGCGTGGGCGACTGATAGCGACACATTTTCTACTTTTCCTACTTTTGAGTTTACTGAGACAAATCGAGATGATCTGGTTCCGGTTACCGCAAAGAAATTGTTAGCTGGTGGTATTTCATTAGATGATCCCGATGATTCAAATGAAGAGGTCACACGTAATGTAGTTAGCTACGAATACATCACGAAAACGGCAAAATTGAACACTAAGTACGGCGTACTTAAGTATCTAAAAGAAGGTCATCGTGTGGACATGCCTGTTGGCTCTGTTGAAATTAAAGCTTCCTGGCTTAAAGTCCCGCCGAGTGGCGCGCCTGACGAGGCTTTGGTCTTCGCTTTTAAGTCTGGAGACTATTGGTTGAGAGGTATGCATATTATGGTGAAAATGCAGTCACTACCAGAAAATGAAAATCTATTTTATACCGAGCAGCCAAGTTGGTTATGGACAACCTTTGAATTTAATAACAACTCCGGTGTAGAGCATGTTCGTAAAAATTTTATTACTCAACGGGCGCCATTATCATCAAAAGATATCAAATCAATATTGAAAGAGGGAGGCATAGCTGGCGCAGGGTTTGATGCTTATTCCCCAAATGGGACACAAATTAGGTTCACCAAAGATGGTAAAGGCGATAAGCCTGTAATACTGGGTCATACAGATATGGAAGACTTTGCTGGCGGCCCCAATACTGCCCAACCACGTTACTGGACAAGTTTTAACTCATCTTGCCATAGTTGCCATGCCACTGCGGCTATCAACCCGGAAACTGAAACTTACTTCCCTTTTACCTCTCCCACCGGCGCATTGACAGAGCAATACTATGGCCCAACCACTGCTAATGGGCCTAACCTCTATCTCGGGAATGGTTTTGTGGCGCTCGATTTTATGTGGCCAATTGTATTTCATGCCAAATAACACGCTGTAACAAATGATTAATGAACATAAAGGAGATTTAACATGTCAGGATCGCATTTAACCAAAGCACAATTATTAAAAGGTATGCCTACATTTATTCATGTTTTAGGTATTCAAGAGCAAAAACTTATTATACAAGGACAAGGTGTGTCGAGCGTAGTGACAGGAGAGTGCAAAGCGTTCACTTGGCGGGTTTATAATAATGAGAAAACGGTTGGTTTAAAAATGGAAGTAATGGATTCTCATATCGCACTTTATGAAGTGATGATAGAAGGGGATTTTGATGAAAATAAGGAAGAGACCAAACGTATTGCTATGCTTGAGGGCCCCCAAGTTGGGGTTGACTCAGACCCCGATTGTCTTTATTGGTTTAGCATCGATGGGCCGAATCAATGTGTTTCTTATGGTAAGGGAGAGATGCGTCCTGCAACCGAAATATTGAATAAAAAAATTGAAGGTGACTGGTTAAAATCGTTATCCTCAATCGCTATCAATACTTCATCTGAGAGTAATATTTGGCGTGATCCTGTTACCATTAACCCCTCCTTAATCGTCATGGATACTGATAAAATATCAATGATGGAGATGGCGAGCAATAGCGCCACTGTTCCCGCTAATCTAACCCCTGCCTGCCAGACAATATATGCAAATATTTCCGGAGATAATTTTGAACTTAACTCTCCAGATTTTCCTGAATTTACTGATGCAATAGAAGCGAGTATTAAAGATCCACAAGGGTGGTGTTACCAAACGTTACGAGAAAAAGCTAAAGCAGATGAGTTTGGTGGTGAAGATCCGTTATTAGAAACTTACTTACGTATTACTTTAGGGGTTAATCAGGGAGACTCGCCGGGGGTACCAAATGTGATGGAAATTTGGCCGCCAGGGCATCATTCTCCAATTCATAATCATGGGGATGCAAATGCGATTATACGCGTCTTGCATGGTGAGATAAGTGTCGATTTATATGCGATGTTATCGACTAAACATACCACTGCTTTTGCAACAAAAACCTTTTGTAATAACCAAGTTACCTGGTTATCTCCAGGGTTAAACCAAATTCATAAACTGACCAATAAGAAAGTTAATGGTCCAACCTGCATTACTATACAAAGTTATAAGTATTCAGAAAATAATACATTTCACTATGAATATTTCGACTTTATTAGTGGAGATCAAATTTGTCCGTTCACCCCCAACTCAGATATGGATTTTATTAAATTCAAACAGACGATGAAAAATGAGTGGGTGTTGAGACAACGTGTAACATCTGATTTAGAGTGCGAAAAATCAAAGGTACTTGCCTAATGTAAAGGCATTATGCATATTCATGATCGAGCTTAAATGTTGTGGCTAAGCGATTTTGGCCACAACAAGTAGCGAAAGCACAATCACGAAGTACTCAGTAATGTTTTGTTTGCCTGTTAGGATCTATTTTTATGACAATTAAGAGGGGTTAGTTTTTTAAAAATACAATAAAAGTATCAATATCTTGTTTTGATATGTCTTTATGGGTCACGAAACGGATAGGGTTTCCTGCTGAAATTAAAATATCTTGTTGTTTTGCTTTTTGCTCAATGCGATCAATGTTGATATTGGCTTCTAATTTCGCAAATACAATATTTGTTTGGATATGCGCTACATTGACGGAAAAACCATTAATGGTGTTTAATTGTTCGGCGAGGTATTTTGCGTTGCTATGATCAATGGCGAGTTGAGATACTTGCTCGGTTAATGCCAGTTTTCCCGCCGCCGCTAAGATACCCACTTGACGCATACCTCCACCGAGCATTTTCCGAATTCGACGCGCTTTTTTGATATATTCTTTTGAGCCTAACAATAATGACCCAACGGGAGCCGACAAACCTTTTGATAAGCAAATTGTCATGCTATCAAAGTGTTGAGCGATCTCTTTAATGTCGACATTAAGTGCCACAGCGGCGTTATAAACACGTGCACCATCAAGATGCAGGGAAAGGTTATGTTCATTCACAAATTCACGCGCTTGAGCTAAATAAGACAAGGGTAATACTTTGCCATTAATGGTGTTTTCAAGGCTTAAGAGTTTAGTGCGAGCAAAATGGGAATCATCCGGTTTAATGGCTGCCGCTAATTTGATGAAACACAATGAACCATCGGGCTTGTTTTCGATAGGTTGTGGTTGAATTGAGCCTAGCACTGCAGCGCCACCGGCTTCGTATTTATAGTTATGCGCTTGCTGGCCGCATAAGTATTCATCTCCTCGCTCACAATGAGCCATTAAACCAAGCAAATTGGCTTGGGTACCTGAAGAGGTAAATAGTGCGGCTTCAAAACCATGGCGCTCAGCTGCCCATTGTTCCAATTCATTTACCGTTGGGTCATCGCCATAAACATCATCTCCAACAAGCGCATTAGCCATCGCTTCACGCATCGCTGGGGTCGGTCGAGTGACAGTATCAGAGCGAAAATCAATCATGGTCGTTTCTTTACTCAAGCCATTGTTGTTTTTGTCGCACATATTCACTTTCTCTCTATTTGGATTAGACATTAATAATATCTTCGTGGATAGGTTGAGTCGATAGTAAGATGTGTGTAAGTCTACAAAATTATTGTCATTTACCATGGTGGTTTTAGACAAATAAGGCTCAAGAGACTATTCACTAGTGGACACAGAAGCGTGCCTATTGATGTCCGCTAAACACATTGATGAATGTCCGATAAGCATCTAAAATGTCCGATAAAGATGCTTTTCTATCCTTAAAGGTTACTTATATGTCCGATAAAAGTAGTAAGACTGACCTAGCAATTTATATGGCCTTGCAAAAAGAACCTCAAAGCCTATCGGAAATTAAAACAAATATAGACACGCTTGTAACTGATCGTACTTTACGAAGGTGGTTAACAGAGCTAGTTTTTACCGGTAAAGTCGCTCGCACTGGTGCTCAACGATCTACAAAATACCACGCAATTATCCGTAAGGCTGCATTAGAATTTAGCTTTTTAGCAGGTAAATCAGATGCTAAAAAACAAGCAATTATCAACCAGATACGAGACTTGTGGACACATACTTCAACCGCTATCGAAGGCAATACACTGAGTCTAGGTGATACGCATTTTCTATTAGAAGAAGGGTTAACGGTATCTGGTAAACCGATTAAAGAGCATCAAGAGGTAATAGGTCATGCCAGTGCGATTGAATTACTTTATCGTACTTTGGATGATGACATCGATGAAGCTTTTTGCTTTGCACTTCATAAGGCAATACAAAGCGAAGTTGTCTGGGATATTGATAAGCCAAATGGTGCCTGGAAAGTTATCGTTAATGGCACCTATACGGTTGATGAAAACGACAAAGCAATCTACCTAGAGTATTCATCTCCACAGCATGTCGCTAAATTAATGAAGATGTTTTTTAGTGAGTTACGAGAAATGGGCAATGAGATCACGGCAGAAAATTCCCACACTGCCTATGCAAAGTTACATGCACAATTTGCACATATTCATCCTTTTTGGGATGGTAATGGTCGTATAGCTCGATTGTTAGCAAACATACCACTGCTTAGGTCTGGTTTACCTCCCATCGTTATTCCGTCTGAACGTAGGCGTGAATATATTCAGTTGTTAGCCAGATACCAAGTAAGTATTGGTACTTTGACCCCTGATACTGGGATTTGTCCTGATGAGAGTAAATTGACCACTTTCGCTGTATTTTGTAAAGAGTGCTATCAATCTACACTCGATATTATTATTTAATAAAATAGTCACCATCACATTTAGTGGTGGCTACTTACTCACTAAAGTTTATTGGATTATTTTCACTTAGAGACGCATGTATTTTAAATAAGGCCTTATTAGTATCATTTTTTGATGACCTACAAATGGTTTCACATGTTGAGGAGGAATGAGTTTTATTTAGAACCCCATTTAGCGAATGCACGTGCCAGTAGTTTGAACTACCACATGCTTTCATTCGATTAATGTACGCTCAGGAAATTGACGAACGACATATAACAGATGTGATCTAGTAACTTTTTTATTGAAATGGATCTTGTTTTCCTCAGTGGGAGCGCAGACTTGAAGTAATGTTTTGCTAAATCAATACCAATCTATTTAATACTCATACGATGATCCTTTATTTAACGAACTAATTGAAATATAGCGAAAAATTTAGCCACCAGGTATTAGAGAAGGGCATTCATTACATCATAAATTACCATAAAAAAGTGATCTACTTTACTTTGATTCATTGCCCCAAAGCCCTATATCACTGCACTGTTAAACCGAAATACTTCTAGGCACTATGGAAAATGTAAATATAACTATGCCAATCCAATCAAAACTTGGCTATGTATAATAATGTTCACCATTTACTGAATTCCCGTATTAGGGCGAGTGTGGGGGGGATTACTTTGTTATTTATTGGGGTAGGTGCCCAAAATAAAAGCGTATTCACCTTGAGATAAATAACATTAGTAGAGTTGTTTTTTATACTGTTACTGTGGGCTGTCAGTATTTAGAGTCGCTGTACACCTGATACAGAAAAGTATGATAGATAACTAACAATATTATTGTCTTCTTAAGAGAGTACTTAAACTCCATCAAGGATTATTCATGCTATTAGACTTAGAGCGTACTGATTTGAGGGCTATTTTATATAAAATATTTCCCTCAAATTCTATTCTCTCATTGCAGCATCACTTAATCTAAGCGCTAGCTTAATTCTTTCAATATACAAAGCTATGTTTTCTGCGTGTCGTGGTAAAACGGAACTTGCTTGTGGGCACCCCTAAATTTATTCATTCATCTAAAAGGTATTAAAAGGCAACGCTCGGATCAATTTTTCTTTTGTAATACATCTTTTTATAATATCGGGGTTGTTGTGAATAAACTTATTTTATCTTTTCTGCTTCTAATGTCTCCAGCTTTAAGCTTGGCAAGCTCTGACTGTGATGAGACAGACGACATGTGTTATTTACTTAATGAGTTAGTTGAAGAAGACCTAAGCCTCCCTGATTGCTCCATAACAAATCCTGCAGATAGCCAGTGTCAGGTTGGTAATCTTGTTATTAGTCAAAGGTGGGAGAAAGACCTTGATGATCCTTATGAAGAGAAGGTATATCAGGTTGTAAACGTAAAAAATATAGTAACTGGAACAATAGAAACCATTTCCTGTAAAAATGTTGTTGAGTGGGGAGTGTCATGTCAAATTGCAGCAGGGATAGGTGATCCATATTGGGAAAATGAAAGTCCATTATTTCCTGCAATTGCAGTTTATTATGATTCAATTTCTAACCCCATTATAGGCCTTACTCTAAGGAGCTCTGGGAATGCGGGTTATGATGCAAAGCAATATTTATTTAATATATTTAACGGAAAATTAACAGTACTCGATGGGATTTATGGTAAGTGGAATAGTGCAACGATTACTGATGAGTCAGGATCATTAATTGTAGAAAAAGAAAGTCGTTATGGGATTACTTTTGCTGCAGGCTACCAACCAGTTAGCTTTACCGCTGTTAACAGGGAATTGAAAATCAACCCATATGAAATGTCTGTTGAACATATGGATTACAAAGTAGTGCTCCCTCCTCGTTCCGAAGTGATAGATAAAATTAACTTCTTTGAGAAGGTACAAAATAATGAAGCTGCAACTAATGCGCTAGGGATGCTTTGGAAGTATTATATTTTAGCTATGACAAGTGGACAACCAGATGAAATTAGGTGGGTTAGGGCGCAAATGATCTATCTAAATTCAAGCTCTATATTTAAGGGGGGATATGCATCTAATTCAGAAATTGGTTCAATCAATGGTGATATAATAAAACGAATGATTGAAGTGTCTACTAGTAAAGCATCTCCTAAAAAATTCCCACATAAAAAAGTAACAAAGCAAAGTGGCTTTTATAGATTTATTATAGTGCTTTTACTATGTGTCGTTGGGAGCATTTGGTTTCTTTTCACAGCGAAAAGGTACTCACTAAAAAAAGTAAAGATAATCCATTTATCGCTGCCAAAAAGTGATCTTATCCAAATGAATAACTTAAGTCTTAGTCATACCGATAATTACAATGAAGAAAGTGAAAAGAAGTTAAAAAAAACTGTTAAGAAAGAAAAATATGATGCTGAGTCAAAGTATTTTTATGCTGATAATAAGGTAAAAATTCAGGCAATTATTAAGCCGATTAAAGAATTAGATATACCAAAGGGGATTTGTAAGAGTTATCGTCAAAATAACAATATAGGAAAATTGAATTGGAAAAAGAATGGGCTGTTGTCGATATGTGGATATCGAGTTGGAAAGACTAATGGAGTAGAACAAGTCATTAGACAAGTAATTTTGAGTGATATTCTGCTTTATGATGACCTTTCTGATTTAGATGATCAAGCATATGCGAAAGAGTGGGGAGAGCCGCACAGTCGTGTCCGTTACCTTAAACTTGTGAATACATTAAAAAGCCTACTACGTAATGGGCAAAAAAAAGACACTAATGGGACGGCTGACTACAGTAAAGCGATACAAGACTGGTCTACTGATATTAAATTTGTTGAAGATGAGTTTGAATTTAAATTAACTTCAAAAGAATGGCAAGACATCCCAGATATCCCTTATGAAATTTGGAATAACTCAAAACTTGATGATGCGGGGAAGCATTTCAATAGAAAGCTATAAAGCATCAACATTGGGTGTTTCCAAGTTTACTGACAAGCGAACACCAAGTTATGTTTGCAACAACAGAACATAAATATGGGAATATCCCAACAAAACTCAAGCCGAGCCGTTTGTACCAACTAGAGCGCGGAATTGTTACCGAAGTAGCAAGGATTTCATCAGAACATCTAAGGAACCGGATCGTTGAATCAAACGGAGAGATCCACTTTTTGCTTGAAAATGGTAAATTGTGGAGTGTTAACCTCTCATCTAAAAAGTCTCTCACTTATGAATTGCCATTCAAAGAAAAAATTGGATTTGAATAACTATTTTTTTGTTAAGTTATCAGAAGATCTTTTCTTGTTCACTGAAAGGGAAGGCCGTGACCAACTTCGGTTTTTTTTAACCGATAGCAAACTACAAGTCTTGGGCGAGCATTACTTGCCACTGCCCGATACTGGTATGTTGTGGAACTTATCTACCAGAGCTCAGCCTTATGGGAATCAACACTTATAACATTATTCCTATCTCCATAAATTTTGTTTTCCAAAACGCGAGTGCATGATGACAGCTACAGTTGTAATGAAAGAAATTGGTTTTGTACAGGCAGATAGATGTATGGAGGGCACACGTTAGAAATTAATTTAGATCCTAACGCGGTGGAAATAAATTTGAAGAAAAACGATATGGGAAAGCAAGTATCGAGGTTCCTGCTTTGGTCGCAGAGTTATTTGCTAGTGAATAAGCAACGTTTTGAAATTGTGTATAAGATTACATGGAAGCAAGTCGAATTAGCTAGTTATTTTTGTGATTTGTAGAATTATTGTGGCTTAGTCATATTGGACACATATTTATAGTTTTCTAACTCGTAATGGGGCACAAAGGACAGAGAAATCATTCCTTATTTAATTAAGTATGTGGCCAAAATCACTTAGCTATAAAACTAATATATTCTCCATCTTCGACATTTAATCAAATATTCAGTTTGTCGTAATATGGTAAGTGACTCCCCTCTTCTTTGATATAATCCTGAATGTTAATAATAAATATGACTACCCCATAGGAAGTGAGGTTTCATTGTCGGCTAAACTTCGGGGATTAAAATGAGCACTATTGAAGAAATTAAAGAGATACCTGAGAAGTATCAGAAATATAGAGATGAATTGATCGAACTGTTTAAAAAGTATGGTGTATATGGCATTCAATCCCTAATCAATAATTATAAAAATAATTTAGACTTTAAAGAAGAATGGAGCACTACCTGGGTTAAAATTTCTAAAGAAGATGGAGGCAAGTTAAGCTTAACAACCATCGGGATCATTATTGGTAGCGCGATGGGTGGAGTTGGCATTGCTGCAATGGGTTCTGCTGTTGGATTACCACTTGCCCTAGTTCTCGGACTAGGTGGCTTTTTCTCAGGATCAAAAATTGACTCATTAAAATTTTTCGGTTCTAAGAAAAGCGTTAAGTTTAAAATATCTAAAGATACTCATCAGAGATTAATTGAAGATGCAGGGAATTCAGATCTTTCTACTTCTGATTTTGTAGAGCAATTAATTGAAATCCATTACACACAAAATAATAAATGAGTCATTCCTGGTTTACTGAGTAAAGTAGAGCTTATTTAATTGGCGTTAGCTTATAGCGTGTTAGTTTTCTAACTTCCTTTAGGGCACAAAGGAAGATAGGAATTACGATAAATTAATAACCTAAATCACTCGGCTAGTACACATCGCGTATTTTCATGAAGACGATCAAGTTACAAAATATAAAAGAATCATATAATTAAATATGATTCTTCTGCATTTATGAGCATGAAAACTAATTTAAGCATAAAACACAGGCATTTCAGGTCGAGTGTAATCTAAATATTCACAACAAATTCAATTGATAAATAAAGGCGAAAATGGAAAGTATAAATATCAAAGCCGAAATAGCATCTGTTTATTCATTTGCATTTCAACAAAACCAGTATCCATTAATCACATCGCTTGAGCTGGATTTTCCCAAAGTTGAAAACTCTGAGTCACCACAATTAGCTCTCTCTGATTTAAAACTTGTTTTACACTCTGACCCCGAAGTATTTTCTCCAGAGGAGTGGCATGTTGATTCTTTAGATAGTGGTCATGCACTTTTACTACAAAAACGACTTATAAAAATATCGAATGATTATTTAGACTCATTAACAGAGCAAATTGAAATTAATTTAAATTTTACTCTGTACAGTTCAGAAGATGAGATTACTACACAGTCTTATCAAACAAATTTATTACCCAAAAACTTCTGGGGTGGAGAAGAACGGATGGCAGAGTTACTTGCCGCTTTTTCTACACCCAATGCAAGTTATATTGCTGAGCTTGCAAAAAAAGCATCGGACGTAATGAAATCAGCCGGGCATGAGTCAAAACTAGATGGATACCAATCCAAAACTCGTGAGCGCCCATACCTGATGGCTGCTGCTTTATGGAATGTTATTTCTAATGAATCGATTGCTTATGTTAATCCTCCTACCAGTTTTGCATATTCTGGACAGCGAGTTCGATTACCAAATGATATTAAAAATAATAAGACCGGAGCATGTCTTGATTTATCATTACTTTTCTCTGCTTGTTTAGAGCATATCGGTTTGAATTCTATTATCGGGATTACTGATAGCCACGCATGTTGCGGAGTCTGGCTGATTGATGAATGCTTCCCTCTTTTGACAAACGATGACCCGATGGATATCAGGAAACGTGTCGCTTCAAAAGACCTGATATTGTTTGAAACTACATTAGCAACTTCTGATTCTGCAATTACTTTTGGCCAAGCTATAGAGTATGCAGATCAAATAATCGCTGAGGATTCTGAAGATGTCTTCGTATATGCAATTGATTTAACTCAAGCACGAAAAAGGAAAATTAAACCAATTCCAACTTTAGGTGAAGTAACTTCCTCTGTGAGTGAAAATGAAGTTGAATCGAAGGCTCAAATACTTCCTATAGCTCCAGCATTACCGCCAGTAAGGTTAGACGAGTTACCCGTTTCAGATACCCCTGACGGGCGAGTTGAACAATGGCAGAGAAAATTATTAGACTTAACAAAACGTAATAGACTCTTAAACTTGTCAAGCAATGCAGTTGCAATTAAATTGTATTGTCCAGAAATAGCAGCTTTAGAAGATGAATTAGCTTCAAACCAAAGTTTTAATTTTATTACTCCTGGTGATACTCCTTATGCAAACGATGCTCGAGATAAGGAGTTGTTTAAATTCAAAGTAGGTAATGATCTACAAGCAGAGTTTGCAAAGGAGCAATTAAAAAGTAATACATTAATTGCCAATGACTCATCTAAAAAATTAGAAAAGAATTTATTATCTCTTTTTAGGAAATCAAAAACTGACCTAGAAGAGGGGGGCTCCAACACACTTTTTCTTGCAATTGGCATGTTAAAATGGAAAGAAATCCCGGAAAGCGATAAAACATATCAGGCACCACTAATTCTTTTGCCAGCAGAGCTGATACGAAATAGCGCACGCTCGAAAATTAAAATAAAACAAAGGGATGGTGAAGACCCAATATTCAATGCAACATTAATTGAATTTTTAAAAAATGATTATGAGGTAGATCTATCTCAATTCAATGAGTCTTTACCTACAGATGAAAGTGGTATCGATGTTAATTATATTTGGTCTATCGTTCGTGAAAAGATTAAAGACATACAGGGATTTGAAGTTGTAGAAGGCTTAGTTCTGAGTACATTCTCATTTGCAAAATATTTAATGTGGAAAGACTTAAAGGATCGAGTGAATGATTTGAAGTTAAATCCATTTGTAGAGCATTTAGTAGAGTCTCCTCAAAAGTCGTATATGCAGGAAACTCAATTTGAAAGTCTAAGTGATATAGATAATGCAATTAAACCAACTGATATTTTTGTGCCTTTAAATGCAGATAGCTCACAACTTATCGCAATAGATGCATCTTCAAAAGCTCAAGATTTTGTTCTAGAGGGCCCGCCTGGTACTGGTAAGTCTGAAACCATTGCCAACATTATCTGCCATAACTTAGCGAAAGGTAAAAAAGTACTTTTTGTTGCTGAAAAAATGGCTGCATTGAATGTTGTATATAGCCGACTACATAAGATCGGATTAGATCATTTATGTTTAGAGCTCCATAGTAATAAAGCGAATAAACGTGCAATATTAGAGCAATTAAAGAAATCATGGATGACTCGAGAAGCAGCAACTAGTGTTGAGTGGACTAAAAATGCCGAAAAATTATTTACTATTAGAAAAAGTTTAAACTCTTATGTTAATGAACTCCATAAAGAGTGCCCGTTAGGGATCACTCCACGGCAGGCAATATCACGTTTTGTAAGATATAAATATTCAACAAAATTCAGTTTGAATTGGGGCAACTCTTTCGATAACTGCCCAGTAAGGTCTAAAGAAGAATTAGAACATTTATACGATACAGCAAAAAAATTAGGAATCGCATTTTCTGATATTGAAGCTCTCAATATTTCAGATATATCAATTATTCAAAATACTGAATGGTCAAATGCTTGGCAAGCACAACTTATTACTAAAACTAAAAATGTAAGGAGTTCTGCCCAAGATTTGAATGGCTGTTTCAATGATTTAATTAATTTATTGGGCTTGACTAATATCACACAATCTAAAGAACATTATTTAGATTTGAATGTATTAGGGAAGTCATTAATTGAGCAAAAGACATCACCATTAAGTTTTGTTTATAAATCGAGTGCCCGAAATAAATTAGACTCTTTACATTCTTTAGCACAATTGAAAGAAGATATTGATAATCAAGTAATTTCATCTGAATTAACTTTCGACTTAGAAAAAGTGACTTCATTTCCGACTTCTGAATGGGTCACATCACTTAAAATTGCAGAACAAAAAATTTGGCCGATGAAATGGTTTGCGGTGCGGAAAGTCAAAAAGTCTGTTGTCACTTCCGATGTACAAGGGGAAATCTCTCTTGTGAAATTAACTGTACTAGATTCAATTAATAAGCTTTGTCTGGAAGCATTAGAGAACATTAGCGGTTTTGAAGATGATAAAATATGGCATGGTTGGAATACTTCAAGTGCTAACCTAAACGATAAATACCAAAAATCCAAAGATTTGTTTGAAGTTACCAGAAAAGTTGCAGGTAAGTTAGATAATCCATCTGAGCTTATTGAAACTTTAAAGCAAAAAATCGTAGATAACGTTGAGTTTTATGCGTCATCACCTTTAGCAACTGCCTGTGATAGATATTCAGAAAGTTATAACAAATTCGAGATTGAGGCCAGTGAATTTACAGCTTTAGGTGGGACACTACCAGATGAAAAACTGATACCTGATTTTATTAAATCATGTGATGAAGTTATAGCTCTAGAGCCCAAAATCAATGCATGGTGTAATTGGCTAGAAGCAAAAAAAATAGCCAGTTCTAAAGGTCTTCATGATGTTGTGAAAGCATTGGAATCGAGACAATTCAAATCTGTAGATACCCTTGATCAAACAAAAAATGCCGTTTGTGGCTGGTTAGCGCCAATACTTATAGATAATTCTAATGCATTGAGAACATTCAGAACGTCTAAGCATGAAAATTTAATTGAAGAGTTTAGAGAGCTTGATACTTTAGTTGCAAATACTACCGCCCAATACATTTCTTCTATGGTAGCTGCTGGCACACCAGATCCAAATTCACCTCAGTCTCCTGCTGAGTATGGTGTTCTATCTAGAGAATTTAACAAAAAAAGTAACCATAAACCTATTAGGCAACTAATTAATGAGATGGGGGAGAGTCTACTTCACCTTTCACCATGCTTTATGATGTCACCTCTATCTGTTGCTCAATTTTTGCCTTCTGATTTTAATGCATTCGATTTAGTCATTTTCGATGAAGCCTCTCAAATTACTGTTTGGGATGCTGTAGGAACGATAGCGAGAGGAAAGAATGTAATTATTGTCGGCGACCCTAAGCAGATGCCACCAACAAACTTTTTCTCTAAAAGTAGCTCTGACGATTCCACAGATGAAGAAGACCTAGAAAGTATTCTTGATCAAGCCCTATCAGCTCGACTACCTCACCATCGTTTAACTGGCCATTACCGTAGTCGCCATGAGAGCTTGATTGCTTTTTCAAACAGTCATTATTATGAAAATTCATTGGTAACATTCCCTTGTGCAGAGACTAAAGAAAGTGCAGTTACAATGCATAAAATAGATGGTCTTTACGCTAAAGGAAAAGAACGTAATAATATTAAAGAAGCAAACGCTGTAGCAGACTATATTGTTGAACGCTTATCCGATAAACGAAATAGCCTAACTATCGGTGTTGTTACATTAAACTCTGAACAACAGAGGTGTATTGAGGATTGCTTAGATGATCGCCGTCGTAAAAACACTAACTTGGAACAATTTTTCCAAGGCACCAAAAAATATGATCCTATTTTCGTGAAAAATCTTGAATCAGTACAAGGTGATGAACGTGACATTATAATATTGAGTTTAGGTTATGGTCCTGTTGAGCCCTCAGCTAAAACAATGAGTATGAACTTTGGGCCACTGAATAAGCAAGGTGGGGAGCGACGATTAAATGTTGCTATCACACGTGCAACCACTGAAATTCATGTGTTTTCAAGCTTTAGTTCATCCATGATTGATCTAAGCCGTACTAGTGCTCTTGCCATAAATCACCTAAAGAATTTCTTAGAGTATGCAGAGAAAGGCCCTATAGCACTACCAGAAGCTGCAACAGCAGCATATGGTGTTGATCAGTTCGACAGTTACTTTGAGGAGACTGTAGCATACGCACTAAGAGAAAAAGGGTGGAAAGTACAAACGCAAATTGGAGTCAGTAAATTTAGGATTGATCTAGGTATTATTCACCCAGACAAACCAGGTAAGTTTTTAGCTGGTATAGAATGTGATGGAGCGACATACCATGGTTCGCCAGCAGCTAGGGACAGAGACCGTGTAAGGCATTTAATACTGGAAAACCTTGGATGGAATATATTAAGAATTTGGTCAACTGACTATTTTAATGATGCATCAATGATTATAGAAAGAATCCACAATCAGTTAAGTGAGCTTTTAATTATTGAACAGGAAGAAAATGAGCAAGAGCAACAAGAAAACAACAAAGAAGAAGTTATAGCTGTTGAAATAGATGACGAAGTAGAAGCTTTAGAAATCACCATGGAGATTAATCCAGAGAAGTACTTTCAAGACAACTACAAAACGACATTAGAAGCGATGGCTAAAGATATATTAAATCAAAAAAGTGGAATATCTTTACATGAATTGGCTTCGGACATCGGTTGGAAACACAACCTTGCAAGAACCACTAAGAAGCAACTTGTACATATTGATTCAATTATTAATCATTGGGCTGGTATCGAAAAACATCCTTCAGGAGAAGTTACTGTATGGTTATCAGTTGATGAAATTCAAGAAATAATTGAGTGGAGAGGTGCGAATGCTTTCGGAATACCAAGGGAGTGGAATTCTATTACCTACCCAGAAAGGCTAGGGCTTGCAAAAGCAGCAATCGAGACATCACCAGATGAGCCAGTTGATCATATTTTTAAAGAGTTTTCTCTTAACAGAAGAACTAAGAGCACCACTAAAAAATTCGAATCATGGATTGATGAATATAGGGGTTTTACTAACTAATATATGATTTAAGTTGTAGTTATGGCTAATAATACCAGCCATAACTTTGCTGGTTCTAAGCCGCTTTGGGGGCGTTTGCGACTTAGCTTTCTATGGCGCAATGGGGCACGATGAGAGATAGGAAATGTTACTGATTTTCTCTAAATGAGTGACCAATATCAGTTAGTCACTACAGAATTAACTATCCCTATACTCTAAAGTGAGAAGAATATTACCACCTGTTATAGTGGATTACTCCATGTGATATTTAGTGCGTTAGGGCTGTTTGGCATTTTACTGGTTCTTAAAAAGGTGAGAATTTTTATGTGTAATTTAATGGGTTTAATTTCAGTTGTTACGATATAACCATTTTTTTCCAATTCAGATACAATTCTGTTTTTAAATATGACCCTCTCTGTTCCATTTTTCTTGCAGAGGATAGGTGAGTTGAGACTTAGTTCGTTTATATCCTTGGAGAAAAGTATTTCACTGGCTGTAATTAGTTCTGTAGTGGCGACTTTAAGCGATCTATAACTAGCAGAAGTGGGATTCATCAAGTGAAATGAAAATAGTTTAGCGGGGAGTATTTTACTTTCAACGGTCACTTCGGTTGCGTGTTTGGTTTTAAATGTTTGTCCCATAAAAAAGAAGTAAAAAGCACTCAGTCCGACACTAGCTATGATAGTGTTAAGAACATTGTCGTTGAAATTAGCACTGTATAAATCAAAATGGTAGTAGGATTGAAGTTGAGCAATGACTTCAAACAGAAGTCCCCCCCCAAAAAAAACCAAGCTATATTTGATGTGCGAAAACACTCTTTTGATCATAAAAGAGTTAGTGCTTTCAAGGGAGTAGTTTTTATACTTGATAAATTTGTTCATAAGTTGCAAGTAAATAACGGTGAAAAAAACAGATATAATAGGTGTGGTAAAAGCAACGTTTACATCTAATGCATTTAGCAATGCGCAAGTTATAATTACGCATACAGAAAAAATAAAAAATGTCATATGTACCTCTAAGTAATATAAATAACTATGGTGGAGAATTCGCACCGTAGTTGGTTATTCTATTGTGTAAAGTTTAAATTTACTGGTTCTATATCTGGTAGTTATAATTTTACGGGCATAATTTTGTGGCTGAGTAATGTTGGCCACAAGTTTGTAGGCTTCTAAATTACTTTTGGGGCATTTGCGTGTTAGATTTACAAGGCGGAAAGGGGCACAAACTGCCCTAAAAAAATAGACAATTTGACTCTTCTGAGTAGTCAGAATCACTGGACCACTACATATTGATTTATCCTTGTGGTTGTAATCAATTTTTTATTAACTCCTCCCGTAGCTCTTCCCTGAAGTGGTCAAGTAAAACTGGCCACGGATTTGTATTCATACCAGAACTTTCGCTCTGATTCATTCGGTGTCAAACCCTCGTTATATTGATGTGGTCTGACTTGACTGTAATACCCAATAATGTAATCGGTAATAGATATTTTAGCTTCGTTAAATGAGCGGTAACCCGAAGTCGGCACCCATTCTGTTTTTAAGCTTCTAAAGAAACGCTCCATTGGTGCATTATCCCAGCAGTTTCCTCGGCGACTCATGTTTTGAGTTATTTGAAAACGCCATAGTAATTGCCTGTATTTTTTACTTGTATAATGACATCCCTGATCAGAATGAAACATCACTCCTTTAGGCTTTCCACGTAGTTCATACGCCATCAATAAAGCCTTGGCTGTTAAGCAAGTGTCGGGTGAAAATGAGATTGCCCAACCAATCACCTTTCTTGCAAATAAATCCATTACAACCGCTAAGTATGCCCAACGATTTCCAACCCAAATATAAGTCACATCACCACACCAGACTTGATTAGGTGTGTTTACAGAGAATTCTCGATTAAGTAAATTCGGTATTTCAACACGCTCATTTCCTGTTTTTTTATACTTATGAGATGGTAGTTGCCGGCTCGTTAAATTTAGCTCTTTCATTAACTTACCAGCACGGTAGCGACTTAGTTGAGTACCATTAGTCGTCACAATACCTGCAATCGTTCTAGCACCTGCTGAACCACCGCTTACTTGATGAGCCATCTTAACTTCGCTCCTCAATTTAACATGTAAAAAAGAGATAAACCTTGGCCGACTAGACCAATACTTATAACTGCTTCGATTGAGCTGGAAAACATCACAAATAATAGAAACAGGGTAGCTCTGCTTGATTTTATCGACTAATGAAAACTGCTCATTGAGTCCGACATCAAGAGAGCGGTAGCCTTTTTTAAAATATCTTTCTCCATTTCAATGCGCTTTATTTTCTTTTCTAGCTCTTGGATTTTAAGTTGATCAGGTGTCATTGGTGTCGCTTTCGGAGATAGTCCCTGGCGTTCTTCCTTGAGCTGTCTAACCCACTTATCCATTGTTGATTTACCAACATTCATCGCTTGCGCGGCTTCTCTAACAGAGTAGCCCTGATCCACAACCAATTGTGCTGATTCAAGTCTGAACTCTGGAGTAAAATTCTTTTTTGGTCGTATTGCCATTTTGTCACCTATCTTAATTTGGAAGTGATGATATCACCTCTAAGTAGGTGGCCAAATTAACTATGCCACTTCAAAAGGGTTTACGGCCCTGCGTATGAAAGTGATGCAAGAGTTTTACATGAAATTTTTACTAAAAGTACAGAAGTCGTATTTGTATCAAATATTCTAAATTTGAAAGTGCCTGCAAAGGGGTATGAAAAATCTGTGAATCAACTTTAGTTAAATACAGTCCTTTCTAAGGTAGCTATATGGCCAGGTATTACTTCACTAATTTTTTAACTTTTAATTATTATCGCGCTAACCCTTTGACTAATTATCACTGCTGATTTATCAACTACCCAAATGCACATGTTGGTAGTTGAGGAATAGATTTACTCAAAGTTAATAACTGTAGTGCTAAGCAACAAAATTTAATTTATTTTAAATCAACCTCGTATTTTTTGTAATAACCTATTTCAGATAACATTTTTATTTAACCTTGATGCTACCCTACTTATTGGGAACCAATATTAGGGATTATAGAATGTGCAAGTTGTTCAATAATTATCAGGCCGATATCATTAAGTCGCAGCAAATTCCATTGCTAATTGAATTAACAAAAAATGAAATCAGTAGCTTTGTTGAGCAACCTACTATCGAAGAGAATAATAAATTAGCATTTATTGCCGTTCAAAGAGTTTATGACAGAGCACTGAGAGACAATGCTACAAATATTATTGCGCTTAATGGAGATGCTAACAAGCACGATGAACACTTTTTCCTGCTAAACACATTACTAGACCAACTGTCCCTAGAGTTAAAAGAAATAAAAAATATAACTAGTTTGAAAGAAACTATTAAAGCTGGAGCATCAGTTGCTACAGGTGGTTTACTTAATAGCTTTATCGGGAGCTATTTAGATAAAGGAGTTGACTATATTTTTGATGAAGCTGGCGAATATTTCTCTAAACTTATAGTTAATAGCATTTCCGATAACATTAATGTATCAAATACCGTTATCAGTAATATAGAAGATTTAATTCACGATACTACTAGTGAAACACTCGGTGATTTTATTGCTAATAAAAACAACAACCAAATAAATTTATCTTCCATAGAAAAGTCCGCGTTAGATCAATTGTCAAAAAGCTTTGCTAAAAGCAGTAAGCATGATGTATTTCAGCTCACGTTTAAAATTTTATTAGCCATCAGCCTTGAAACACCAAAGGTTATCTATATCAATAACCCACATAAATTAGATGATAATTCATTGGCGATTATTTCTTTATTGCTCTCTTATGCAAAACATCAGAAGGATATTGATAAGCATGTTGGAATATCGATTATTTACACTTATAACGATACATGTTTTCAACCATATTCTGAGGTTGATGAGGCATTTAAACTGAAGCAACAATTACTCGACTGCCAGCGTGGTTTTGCTCGACGCTATGCTATGTTTGAGAGACCTGGAAGTGATACTCCTAAAGTTGCTGTAAAATCATCAGTGTTTATAGGAAGAAATGAGGAGTTAAAAAAGCTACAAGACAATTTTAATGATTGTCATGGATTAACACTATCAGTCGTGTCTGGTGAGCCTGGCATAGGAAAAACAACGCTGGTTAATAAGCACTTAGTACAGATTGAAGAAAAGAAACGGATAACGCTGACACTACTTAATGAAGTAGGTCACTGCTCATCAAATGTCGGGCTGACTAGCTTAGAAAATAGCATTATAGAGGAGGCTACACGATTAGAGTTATTAAAAAACTGGAAGGAAAAAGGCATATCAGGCATTTCTAGTATAGTAACTAAAGATAATGCGGTTAAAGCAATCGGCACAATTTTTACTGGTGTAGATAAAATGTTGAGCGTTGCAATTGCAGGGCATGAGCGCCTAATGGTTGATAGTCACATTTCTTCGGTGAAGGATGGTGGGATTGGTGACTTAGATAACCAATCAATGAACCAAAAAGAGAAACTGTACAATAAATTAGATCTTGCTATTGAAAAATTATTGCCGTTAGTAAATAAAGAGTCGCCACTTGTACTGTTTATTGACGATTGCCAATGGATAGATAACAACTCTGCTGAATACATACTGAACCGTCTAAGTAAAAAATTACAGCTATATATTATTATAACCATTCGCCCCAGTGATGCAGTAACAAGATTAAAGCAACTTTCAGTAAACCCTGAATTAAATGAATATAGTATTGCGTTTCTAAAAACGATAATCAATAACGGCCATCAAACGGCCAATATGAAGGTAAGTATTCCAGGCTTGGTATGTCACACTATTCATTTGACTGGTTTCAATACCAAATCACTTAACGAACTTGTTTCGCAAACAATTCAGGGAGAGTCCTCACAACTTAGCGCTTTATGTGATGGCATTTTTAGTGAAATCGCAGGCAATGAAGAAACAACTATCAATACGCTATTTGCTGTTGAAAGCATAAATATGCTGTGTGATGAAAAATTATACAGTGAGAATGGCACGGAAAAACTCATTTTAAATAATCCACTACGAATTAATCACTATGTAGCTGATGTGGATCGAACCTTGAAGAACACCTTCACAGTTCTGCGTACTAAGTATAAGAACTCCTTTAGTCATTACGAACCATCATCAGGCATAAAGCACTTTAATTTAATGGCATATGCAGTTTTAGAAGAAAGACTTCATCTACTAAAAATCTACTTTTCAGAATACGGTAATGCCGCCATAAATACATTACTTTTTTCATCTTTAATAGGTGTTGAATTCTCTTCATCAATTGTCAAGGGTGTACTCGAGGCATTAGCTAAAACAGATGTTTCACAACTAAGTCCATTAAAAAAACACATCCGAAAAAGTCAGGATAAAGTTAACTTAAACGTCGAGCATTACGCGATTATTGATGAGGTATATGAAATATTGAGCCGGTACCCTCTAGAAAAGATGAAGTATAAGTACCGAAATATATTGCAACATGCCTTCCTGGATAAACAACTCGAATATCTATTAAATACGTTGTTCACAGTTGATGTTAATGAAGCTAAAGAATGCATGCTAAGGCTAGTTCTAAGGGTAATTCAACAGCAGCACTTACTAGAATCATTTTATGGTGAACCTAAAGAAACGTTAAATGCAGATGACCAAACTTCGATGCTTTTCTTTAGGCAGGCTGAGTATAATATTGTTAACAAAGGCTTTGAGATAAACTCTTCTGCATGGGCACAAGAACTCATAGAAAGTACCAATAAGTTAGCATCAGACTATCTGAGTAATAATCAACTGTCTCTTGCCATTTCATTCAATAACCAAGCGCTGGAAGTGACTAAATCTCTTTATAATGATAACCCCACTGAGTGGTTAGAAGGGTACGCAAAAAGCTTAATTAATTTAGCAACAAGTTATAAGTTAAATAATCAACTAGGGAAGGCCACTGAACTTTATCATGAAGCACTCAAAGTAACTGAAGAAACCTTCTTATCCGATTTATCATCTGAGCACCCCGCTATAAGTTCGCAAATTTATGTAGTAACACTAAACAAAATTATAGAGAACGATGATCAAGTGGGCTCGTTGAATCTTGGTCAAGCTGAAGATAATTATAAATTACTAGTTTTTCTTTATAAAAACAATTCCTCTTTATGGAGGGACCAGTACCTGATTTCTTTAGAAAATATGGTGAAATGTTATATCCGTAGTAATAAGTATTCTGAAGCTGTAATGCATTTAGAAGAATCTGCTCACATAATAAATAATTTGTATGAAGGTAATCCCAAGCAGTGGCTTAAAAGCTATGTGAAAAGTTTGGTCGATTTGGCTAATACATACTTCTACAGTGGCGAAATAGAAAAAGCAGTTACTCAGGCAAAAAATGCTAAGGCGCTCTTAAGTAAGCTATACAAAAAAAACAAAAACATATGGGCAGAACTAAGTAGCTTCAATTTGAATACATTAGCTATGTTACGGTTGGAAAGTAAGCAAAACTCGAAGGCGATAACACTGCAAAAAGAAGCGTTATTTATATTAAATGAGTTATATAAAAACAACTCAGGTGAGTGGCTAAATTGCTATGCTGATAACCTAAACCTCCTAGCGGTTATGTATAAACAGGATGGGCAATTAGCAACGGCAATTAGCTTAGAAGAAGAATCCTTTAGCCTTATAAAGTCTAAATTTGAAAGTGTCCCATCTTTGTGGGTATTGAGTTATTTGAATAAACTTAACTCTTTGGCTGTCAGTTATCAAAGTAACAATGAACTGCAACGAGCCATTGGTCTCCAAGAGGAGTTTAATAAAGTCCAAAGTAACTACCCATCAATGAGTTTATTAGCAGGAAAAGTTATAGCTAATAAGTCAATGCCTTTTAACACAAAGCTATCAATACCTGCTCCATTTGGCTTCAAGAAATATACTATTAATGTACCGAGAAGTTTTTCATATCCAAAATATCTAACTGCTTATTATTTAACTATAAACAATAACATTGAAATACAGTTTGATGAGAAAATAAAGCTTTTACGAGAGTCAATAGCACATGGAATATCACTTCATCATCTACCAAACGATATTATAGACTCACGAGTAATTGTGATTCAGCAAGAGTTACTTGGCAAAATATTGCACATGAAAAATAAAGAAACTAGCGTTTCTGAGCCTCTAACATGTAACTTGAATAATGTGTTTGATGAATACTTAGATTTCGATGTATTTAGTGAAAGTGATTTTCAAAATAGATTGCAGAATATTATTATTAATATCTGTAAAAAAAATCCCATTCAATGGGCAAAATCTTTCGTTGTGGATATTAACCGCTGGGCTCTGACTTATACACTTATGCGCTTTGGAAAACGCTTGTCAAGCTCTAGTTTTATTGAAGAAGTGTCTCTTAATGTTACTAAATCCCTCTACCAAGAAAATCCTGAGGAATGGGCTGACTTTTATTTATCTAGTATTAATGAATGTCAAAACATAGCTCCTCATATGGAGGAACGCTACCATATTGAAATACTTGAAGAAGAGTTAGTTAATTTAATTGTTCCACTCTACAAAACTAATCCAAGTTTATGGGCAAACCAATATATAAATGCATTAGAAAACTTAGCATTAAGTTGCTTTAGTATGTTTATCAATAAGCTGCCTAAAGCAAATTCTCTTGTGGAGGAACTACTGGATATAACAAAAAGCTTTTATCAAAAAGACTCGAAAATATGGGGAGAAAAGTATGTGTCCATATTACGTGTTTTTGCAACTCAGCATAGAGATGCAGTTCAAATGGAGCGTGCATTTGAACTAGAAATAGAGCTGTTTAATATCTTAAAGTCATTACTTGAAAATGATCAGGTTTACTGCCAAAAATTATACATTATATCGCTAAACAATTTAGCCTTATATAGCCGTATAAGCGACTTGCGACAAACTTGTTTAGAATTACAAGAAGAGTCAATTAGCTTGGTAAAAAAAGTATATATGAAAGACCCAACTATGAATGGACTACTGTATGTATCAAGTTTAGAGAATTTAGCTACAAGCTATAAATACAATGAGCAGTTATTAAACAGCATCGCTATTTCGTTTGAGTCCCTCAATATTATAAAAGACTTATATCTTCATGATCCAATAAGTTGGATTGATCAATACATCATCAGCATAAATTGCCTGATAGAGAGGTGTAGAAAGAACAAGCAACACGATAAAGTAATGGAGTTAGAAATTGAATATTTAGAGTTAACTGAGAGTATATATAAGCAGGAAACAATATCTGGTGGAATGCTGTACAGCGATCAGCTAAACCACTTAGTTACAAGTCAAGACAAGGAAATTGAGTTTTCCCAATTAATGGGATTTTCAAAAGAGTCATTCGAGATTGCCAGAGTAAATTGTAGAATTACCCCCAAACAATGGATACAGCAATACCTTACTAGCTTAGAATGCTTTACCAAAGCCTGCCGTAGGATTAATCAAAGTCATCAAGCAATAGAGTTCCAGCAAGAGTCCGTAAATATAACTAAAAAATTGTATGAAAATAGTCCAGAAGCGTTTGCTGATTGTTATACCACTGCTCTTAGAGGCTTGTTTGGAAGTTTTAAGAGTGATAAACAATTAAATAGAGCATTTGAGTTACAAAATGAATTACTTAACGTATATCGAATGCTATATAAAAATGATTTTATGGGAGGTTCATATAGATATCAGCGAACAGATGACTATTTATTTTCCTTATTCTACGTTCAAAGACAAGTCACTATGGGCAATCAAAAATTAGCCATAGATAAAGAGATAGTCGCTCTGTCAAAGCACATGTATGAGCTTGAACCTGATTTATGGAGATCAAAATATTCCATGTGCTTAAGTTCTTTAGCTCGCTCTTATCAACAAAATAATCAATTAACGTTAGCTATACAAATCGCTAAAGAAGCTTTATATATCGAACAAGCAGAGTTTTATAATAAGACAGAATTAATAACTAAGAATACTGCTTATATAGATATTTTTTCGAATAATCTAATTGATGATGTAAAAAATATTAATGAGTATTTTACTCCCTTCATAGCGTATTATCATTCAGTATTGCATCAGAATGATGAGGTTACGTTAAAAATATTAAAAGAATTTTCGACTGTTGCTCATACATATTTAAAAGCTAAATTTGGAGGGGATTATGATAAGCAACTTCGAGTAATCTATGAAGAATATACTGTTCTAGTTCAGTCTGAAACTTTTATGGATAGAGAAACGCTATTTATATTCGAAGAATTATTCTATAAAAGTATGTTGCATAAAAGCGTTATAATTCACTGATTTATGCCTTTGTTTTTTTTATGGTTCCGGCCATTAACTGACTTCCCAACTTCCCAACTTCCCAAATGCACGAAATGTGCATTTGGGTTTTATGCCGCTGGTGGGCTCAAACTCTAAAGCTCCAATTCCACAAAATCTCTATCAACATCATCTTGCGTTATCCCGATATACCTGAGCGTTACACCTTCAGATGAATGACGAAGCATCTTCATTACACGGGCAATATCTTTCGTATTTTTATATAGATGATAGCCTCGTGTTTTACGCATTGAATGCGTTCCTAGAGTTATACCAACTTCTTTGCCAACAGATGCAAAGGCTTCAGATACACCGCGCCTGGTGAGTGGTTTAGGGGCTTTATGAAGGGATTGTTGATTGCGGTATGATTGGAATAGATAAATATGAGCAGGGTGTTGTGATTGTATCTCCTTAATTAGTGTTAATGCTTTTTGGTTAAGTTGAATGTTAGCTAGTTTACTGGTTTTAGCCTCTTTAATGATTAACCTGTCTCCATGAATATCATCAAACTTTATCGATAACAGATCCGTTATTCGTAACGCGAGGTTTAAGCCAATATTCCAAATGTCGGCCATCTGTTTGCTATAGCGTCGCTCTAATAAATGGCTAACCAATTTAACCGTTTCTAACTCTTTAACTGCTTGTACTTCTGACATGATTAAATCCTCTATGGTTGGGTTCATAGAGGTGATATATGTCTGAAAATATTTGGAATAGAATATATCTATCGGTATGTTCTTTGATCTAGTTTTCAATAGGTTAGTGTTCGTTAAGATACACTTGAATGATTATTCAAGGGGATCAAATGATAATCTATCGACTTAATCAAATAGAAAGCACTAGCCATGTATGACGTGTACTGCATAAGTGCAGGTCAAATCGATGTTAAGAAGGGTTCGAATATCATTAATAAAAAGAACCTTTACCTTAATTATGGGTTATTGGGCTTAACGTCAATCATCCATGAGCACGGGCTTAATCCAATCCAGCTTCATGGCGGCTTCACTCCCCCTGATGAATTTGTGGCTCATTGTGCCTCTCTTGGTATTTCGAATACTCAACATCCTGTTTTCATTTCAATGCCAAGCTTCTATGCCTTATCGTGGCTGAAAGAATTTACCAAGTTTCTAAAGCAAGAGCTTGGAATAAAGAAAGTTGTCTTGGGTGGGCGATGGGTTATTGATGGTGAGCCTGATTTACTTAAAGCGCAATTACCTTTTGTCGATGAAGTGATAGATGGTCTGGGTGAAAACGAAATAATAAAGCTATTGAACCTTAATCTACCTATCATTCCACAGTTTGGTTATCCTCAGTTAAATTATAATTTGTTAGAAAATAGAGCGTTATTTCAACCTAGCCTGGAAGTCTCTCGTGGGTGTGGAATGAAGTGTCATTTTTGCCAAGAGAAAAGTGAGCCTCTAAAGCCATTAAAATCAGCATCAATAGTGATTAAAGATGCAAAGAAAATCCTGTTAAATGATGATTTAGTGAAGATGACACCCTATTTTGAAGCTTCAATGTTTATAGCTGATAAACATTGGTTGCAAAATTTAATAATAGAAAAACAAACAAATAACATGGATTTTCAGTGGCGTGCAGAATCTCGCGTAGACAGTCTAAATATAAAAATGCTACCTCTGCTAGCCAAAGCCGGATTAAAGGTGTTAGACCTAGGGTTAGAGAGTGCTAGCCCAGTACAAATCACAAACATGGGGAAGTCTAGGGCCCCTGAAAAATATTTAAATAAAGCATCTCAGCTATTAAAAATTGCTTACTCCTTAAACATTAAAGTGAAAGTTAATATCATGCTTTACGCGGGTGAAACAACGAACACAATCGATGAAACGTACAAGTGGTTAGAACTTCATCGTGAATACATTACTGGTGTGTCAGTAGGGCCTGTGGTTGCTTTTGGATGGGATAAAAAGAAAGTTGATTTTATTAGTTCAATGGAAAAACTGGGTGCAAAGGTTGCAATTGATAACAGTTTGTTAGGTGTAACTTACATGGATTTAAGCCCATCAATTTCAAAAGAAAAAGCAAATGAACTATCCAAAGATATCTCAAGGGAGTTTATGAGCCATAAAGAATATTTCTATTTAAAGTCATTCTCATATTTCCCCCGTGATTACTCTTTTTCTCGCTTTGAGCAGGATATTAAGTCCGGTGAGAATGACTATAGTTTTAAGTTTGAATAGCCTGTTGATATTTATTCGGACTTATTTGTAAATTGTCGCACTTAAGATAGAGAACCTATAGACAAAGTAGTATTATCAACAACATAAAAATGACAATAACTTGCATGATAATTACTCAAAGAAGCGATAAATGACAACTGACAAAATAACGCTATCCCAGTTAGAACAATACCTATCAAAAGCAGCCTGGATATTAAAAGGGCCTGTTGATGCTTCTGACTTTAAAGTTTACATATTCCCGCTACTTTTCTTTAAGCGTATTTCCGATGTTTACGATGAGGAATACCGTGTAGCACTGGAAGAATCAGATGGTGATGAAGAATACGCATCGTTACCAGAAATGCATCGTTTTGAAATCCCGGAAGGTTGTCACTGGCAAGATGTACGTGAAACGACCACCAGCGTGGGGTCTGCGATTGAAAGTGCCTTACGTGGTATTGAGCAGGCAAACCAAGAGTTTCTTTATGGCATATTTGGTGATGCACAATGGAGTAATAAAAATAAGCTGTCAGATGCATTACTGATCGACTTAATCGAGCACTTTTCTCAATACACATTAGGCAATCAAAATGTTGACCCTGATATGCTCGGTAACGCTTACGAATATCTAATTAAACACTTTGCCGATTTAACCAATAAGAAAGCGGGAGAGTTCTATACGCCTCGCTCCGTTGTGCATTTACTTGGTATGATTTTAGACCCGCATGAAGGCGAGACCGTTTATGACCCTGCGTGTGGTACGGGTGGTATGTTGCTTGAGTGTGTTGATAATCTTAAACACAATAATGAAGATTACCGCACACTTAAATTGTTTGGCCAAGAAAAGAACCTGACTTCTAGCTCTATTGCGCGAATGAATATGTTTCTACATGGCATTGAAGATTTTGAAATACTGCGCGGTGATACTTTACGTCATCCTGCATTTTTTGAAGCTGATGGTCTTAAAACCTTTGACTGTGTTATTGCCAACCCGCCGTTCTCACTTAAAGATTGGGGAGCTGAAAACTGGGCTAATGACCCATACGGCAGAAACATCGCCGGTGTACCGCCAAAAGGTAATGGTGATATGGCATGGGTTCAGCACATGGTTAAATCCATGAACAGTACTGGCCGAATGACAGTTGTATTGCCACATGGTGCATTATTCAGGAAAGCTGCCGAAGGTAAAATTCGTAAGCTATTGCTTGAGCAAGATATGCTGGAAGCAGTCATTGGTTTAGGTCCTAATGTGTTCTACGGTACTCAATTAGCTGCTTGTGTCATGGTGTTCAAACAAAACAAACCAGCAGAGAAAAAAGGCAAAGTATTGTTTATTGATGCGTCTGACCAAATTCGTGTTGGCAGAGCACAAAACTTCCTTGAACCAAGTCACGTACTACAAATCTACGATTGGTATCACAACTATCAAGATGTTGAAAACTACGTGAAAGTGGCAACAAAAGCTGACTTAGAAGAGAACGACTTCAATTTAAACATTCCACTTTATGTTGAGAAAATTATCGAAGACAATTTGCCATCAGTAGAAGAAGCAATGGCTGATTTGAAACAAGCTTGGCAAGCAAGTTTAGAAGCCGAAGAGAAGTTCAAACAAGTATTAAAGGAATTTTTATAATGGCATACCAAGCACCAATTTCTATTAAAGAAGCAATGGATAATATCAAAAAAGGTAGTTATCTATTACCTTCAATCCAAAGAGAGTTTGTTTGGGATACAGACCAGATTGAAACCCTATTTGACTCTTTAATGCGGCACTATCCAATTAGCACCTTTTTATTTTGGCAAGTGGATAAGACTAAAATCAAAGATTTTAAGTTCTACGAGTTTTTACGTCACTATCATGAAAAGACTGGTAGGCATAATACAAAAGCTGAATTAGATGGTGATGATGGAATAATTGCATTACTAGATGGGCAACAACGAATGACCTCGTTGTATATTGCTTTATTAGGTAGTTACGCAAAAAAAGCCCCATATCAACGCTGGGACAACCCAAATGCATTTTTAAAGCGAAAGCTCTATCTAAACTTGATCAATAAACCAAGCCGTTCTGAGTTAGAGTTTGATTTTCGTTTTTTTACTGAAAATGAAGCTACGAACACAGATAAAGATTATTGGTTTGATTGTAGTTTAATTTTAGACATGACTGACGTAGCAAAGTCAACGACATACGCAGTTCAAAATGTAATGTCAAAATATACACAAGAACAAACTACCTGTGCCATTACAACGCTGTCAAAGTTTGTAGAAGTCATTCATATAGAAAAACCTATTTGTTTCTACCTTGAGAAAGGTGAAGAGCTAGATAAAGTTCTTCAAATTTTCATTCGAATAAATGCAGGTGGAACTAAGCTAAGCTATTCAGATCTTCTGTTATCAATTGCTACTGCACAATGGAAAGAAAAAGATGCGAGGGAAGTTATTCATGAGTTTGTGGATACAATAAATGCAGTTGGCGAAGGCTTCTCATTTAATAAAGACTTTGTTCTTAAATCATGTTTGGTATTAGCAGATTTTAAAGATGTTGCTTTTAAAGTCGACAATTTTAATACAACTAATATGGCAACAATCGAAAGTAACTGGGAGCAATCATCTTTAGCAGTCAAAACTGCCGTAGAGTTAGTCGATAAACTCGGTTACAACCGCGATAACTTATTATCAGGTAATGCAGTGATTCCAATTGCATATTACATATTAAAAAATAATTGCACCGATAAAATTGTTAACTCAACTCAATATGCACAGTCTCGTAAACTTATTGGAGAGTGGTTAGCTCGGGCTCTTTTCAAAGGTGCGTTTAGTGGGCAGGCAGATACGATATATGGTCCGTTAAGAACTGTTATCGCAGAAAATATTGGGGACTTCCCACTAGAAGCAATAATTGAAAAATTCCGTGGAAAGAGCAAATCAATTGTTTTTACTGAAGATGATATAGATAGCCTATTAGACCTCCAGTACGGAAAGCCAAGAACATATTGTGCACTATCACTGCTATACAAAGGTTTAAACTATTCATACCGCTACCATCAGGATCATATACATCCGCAAGCTATGTTTAACGCGCGTAAAATGCGAGCTAATGGCTACACTGAAGAGCTTATAGAACAATACGGTGAGCTAATGAATAGTTTACCAAACTTACAATTGCTTCAAGTGACTGAGAATATAGAAAAAAGTGATCAGCCATTCATTGATTGGCTTACTAAGCTTTACCCTATTCAGTCTGATAGAGATAGTTATCTAATACAAAACTCAATCAGTACGGAAACCAATTTAGAATTTGATAACTTTCTTCATTTCCACAAAGAAAGAAAAGCTTTATTAAAAAATAAGCTTAGCGATTTATTAAATGTTAGTTTAGAAAATGAAGTAGAGATAAAAGCCCAATGATGACCCAACAAGAATTAGAAAAATACCTTTGGGGCGCAGCTACTGCACTTCGAGGCACCATAGATGCGGGTGATTACAAGCAATATATTTTCCCACTTATGTTCTTTAAACGTATTTCTGACGTTTACGATGAAGAGTTTAACAACGCCTTAGCAGAAAGTGATGGTGATTTAGAATACGCAGCCTTTGCTGAAAATCATCATTTTCAAGTACCCGATGGTGCCCATTGGAAAGATGTACGTGAAACTACCACCAACATTGGTTTAGCGCTGCAAAACGCCATGCGTGCCATCGAAAAGGCAAACCCAGATACCCTAGAAGGTATTTTTGGCGATGCCAGTTGGACCAACAAAGATCGTCTTTCTGATGCCATGCTCACCAACTTAATTGAGCATTATTCACAGCACACCCTTGATTTAAAAAACGTACCAGACGACAAACTAGGTAATGCTTACGAGTACTTAATTAAAGAATTTGCTGACGATAGCGGCCATACCGCAGCAGAGTTTTACACTAACCGTACCGTGGTTAAATTAATGACCATGATAATGGACCCACGACCAGGTGAGTCAGTGTACGACCCTACTTGTGGATCGGGTGGTTTATTACTTAACTGCGCTTTGCACCTTAAAGATGAAGGCAAAGAGTACCGCACCCTTAAATTATACGGCCAAGAGATTAACCTATTAACCTCTGCCATTGCCCGTATGAACATGTTCATGCACGGCATTGAAGAGTTCGATATTGTTCGAGGCGATACCTTGGCCAATCCGGGCTTAATAGAAAATGATGAACTAAAGAAATTCAACGTTATCTTAGCTAACCCACCTTACTCAATTAAATCTTGGGATCGCAAAGCATTTGAAAGTGATCCTCATGGCCGAAATGTTTGGGGTACACCACCACAAGGTTGTGCGGATTACGCCTTTCAGCAACATATTCAAAAGAGTCTTGATTTAGGTAATGGTCGCTCCATTTCACTATGGCCACACGGAATTTTGTTCCGTGATGCTGAAACAGAAATGCGTAAAAAAATGATTGAGCAAGACCAAGTGGAATGTGTCATTGGCCTTGGTCCAAACCTGTTTTATAACTCGCCTATGGAAGCATGTTTGTTAATTACTAAAACAAACAAAGAGGAAAGCAATAAAGGCAAAGTACTGATCATTAATGCCGTGAAAGAAGTAAGGCAAGACAAGAACATTGCCTACCTTGAGCAAAACCATATTGAACGCATTTTCAATGCTTATCAAAATTATGCTGATGAAGATGGTTTTAGCAAAGTAGTTAGCATAGACGAAGTACTCAAGCATAAGGCCAGTTTAAATATGGCGCTTTATGTTAGTAATGTTGATACCAATAAAACACAAATATCATTAGATGATGCACTCGCTAACTGGCAAAAATCTTCTGAGCAGTTATCAAACAACATGGATCAGTTATTTAAGGAATTAGGTTAAATGTCAGAAGTAAAAATAGATTTAAATAACTTAGATAAATCTAATTGGAAAACATATCGTTTTGATGAGATAGCCAAGAATATTTCAGAACGTGTTGACCCTAATAATACTGATTTAAAAGTATATATTGGCCTTGAACATATTGATTCAGAGTCTTTACACATAAAGCGTCACGGCACCCCTGATGATGTTAATGGCCAGAAATTAAAGTTCTATAAAGGTGATATCATCTTCGGCCGCCGCCGTGCTTATCAACGTAAAGCGGGTATCGCTACTTGGGACGGTTTTTGTTCTGCTCATGCTTTAGTGCTTAGGGCTAACCCTGATGTTATAGACCCTGAGCTATTCCCATTTTTCTTGCATTCTGATTTGTTTATGAATCGAGCAATTGATATTTCAGTTGGCTCCTTATCGCCAACCATTAATTGGGGCACATTGAAGCACCAAGAGTTTGTATTGCCTCCATATGAAGAGCAAAAGAATTTTGCGAAACTATTATCAGCAAGCTCTTTACTTTTAGAGAAACAATTAGAACTCGTTTACTCACTTAAAGTATTTAAAAAATCAGCTTTGAAAGAGTCATTTGATAAAGCTAATTGTGACAAAGTTAAAATATCCGATATTTCGGAAAGTTTAGATAATAAGAGGGTCCCCATAAAAAAAGGAGACCGCAAAAAAGGCCCTTACCCTTACTATGGCGCAAGTGGCATTGTAGATCATGTTGAAGACTATATTTTTGATGAGCCAATACTGTTAATTTCTGAAGATGGTGAGAATTTAAACAGCAGGAAGCTACCAATAGCTTACGAAGTTGACGAAAAGTGCTGGGTAAATAATCACTCTCATGTAATAAAGATAACAAATGCCTGTAGGTATTTAGTAGCAGAGTATTTCAACTTTCATGACATAAGTGATTACATTACTGGAGGTACAAGGCCAAAAATCACCAAAGGCATGCTTAGTGATATGCCTATATACCTCCCGAAAGAGCATCTTCTAGAAAAAGTTAAACATAAACTCAGAAGTACAGATTGTTCAATTTTTAAAGCTAAAGATAACAGCGATGCTACCTCTAATTTAATAAAAACAATTACAAACAAGGTGTTTTAGGTATGGGATTTACCGAATTAAATAGTGTGGAAAACTACATCATTCATCAAATGACAGGCGTTAACTTAAACGCTAATCAGATTTCAGAACCTCAAAAAACATTTGGAGTTCAATGGCAATTTCAATCGCCAGAGCAACTGGGCCGTGGTGTGAATGAGGTGTTAGTTGAATCTGAATTGGTTAAGGCATTAGTTCGCCTTAATCCAGAGATTGAAGCTAACCCTAATTTGGCTGATGAAGTAATACATAAGCTCCGTGCTATTTTAATTTCGGTAAATCAAGTTGGCTTAGTAAAAGCCAATGAAGAGTTTTTCGCTTGGATGACAGGTGAAAAAACGATGCCGTTTGGTGAGAATAATCGCCATGTGCCCGTAAACCTTATCGACTTTGACGACTTAACGCGCAACGAATATGTCGTTACTAACCAGTTCCGTATCCATCACAGAGAAACCAAAATACCGGATGTGGTATTAATGATTAACGGTATTCCAGTAGTGGTGGGTGAAGCGAAAACACCCATTCGTCCATCAGTAAGCTGGTTAGATGGTGCGCATGAAGTACATTCCATTTACGAAAATGCGGTTCCGCAGTTGTTTGTGCCTAACATTTTATCTTTTGCTACCGAAGGCAAAGAGCTGTTCTATGGAGCGATACGTTGCCCGTTAGAATTTTGGGCTCCTTGGCGCACCGAGAATGAAGATAATGAGTTATCAAAAGCATTGGGTTTAGCTGAAATTGGTAAAGAACTCACTGATTTATTAAGTCCTGCACGTTTGCTGGATATAATGCGTAGCTTCTCGTTATTTACCACCAATAAAAAGAAACAACGTATCAAGGTTATCCCTCGTTTTCAGCAATACGAAGGTGCGAATAAAATTGTTCAGCGAGTAATTGAAGGCAAAATAAAGAAAGGATTAATTTGGCACTTCCAAGGCTCAGGTAAGTCATTATTAATGGTGTTTGCTGCACAAAAACTTCGACGTGAGGCCCTACTTAAAAGTCCAACAGTTATTGTATTGGTAGATAGAACTGATTTAGATACGCAAATAAGCGGTACGTTTAATGCCGCTGATGTCGCTAATGTAGAATCAACCGATAGCATTAAAGAGCTACAACAGTTATTAGAGCGTGATACGCGAAAGATAATTATCTCAATGATTCACAAGTTCCGTGATGCCAAGCCTAATATGAATCTGCGTGATAACATCATTGTATTAGTCGATGAAGCACATCGCACGCAAGAAGGTGATTTAGGTCGTCAAATGCGTGCAGCTTTACCGAATGCCTTTCTGTTTGGTTTAACGGGTACACCTGTAAACAAAGCAGATAAGAATACTTTTTGGGCATTTGGTGCAGAGGAAGATAAAGGTGGCTATATGTCGCGTTATACCTTCCATGACTCTATTCGTGACGAAGCCACATTGCCACTGCACTTTGAGCCTCGCTTGGTTGACGTTCACGTAGATAAAGAAGCATTAGATAAAGCTTTCAAAGATTTTAAAGAAAGTGCAGCACTTAGCGATGAAGAAGCCGATGCACTTAATCAAAAGTCTGCAAAAATGTCTGCCTTTTTAAAGTCACCTGAGCGTGTAGAAAAGATAGTTGAAGACATTGCTATTCACTTTATGGATAAAGTTGATCCGCATGGCTTTAAAGCGATGGTGGTAACACCGGATCGCGATGCTTGTGTGCAGTACAAAGAAGAGTTAGACAAACACTTCCCTGAATCAGCAAGTAAGGTGGTTATATCAACCAGTGCTAATGATGACTTTGAGTTTAAACAGAAGTGGGGCGTTGATAAGAGCCAACAAGAAAAGCTGGTGGATGAATTCAATGATGAAAACTCAGAACTGAAATTTCTTATTGTGACCGCTAAATTACTGACCGGATTTGATGCGCCAATTTGCCAAACGATGTACCTGGATAAATCTATCAAGGACCATACTTTATTGCAGGCAATTTGTCGTACTAACCGTTTGTACCCAAATAAAACCTTTGGCTGTATTGTTGATTACTTTGGGGTATTTGATGATGCCGCAAAAGCATTAGAGTTTGATGAGAAAAGTGTTCAACAAGTCATCTCTAATTTAAGCGAACTACGCGAGAAACTTCCCCAAGCAATGCAAGATGCGTTAGCCCACTTTAATGGTGTCGATAGAACATTAGATGGCTTTGAGGGATTAGAAGCTGCTCAGAACGCCATTGCTGACAACGAAAAGAAAGATGCCTTCGCATTAGATTTTAAATATCTGACTAAGTTATGGGAATCACTGTCACCTGATAGCGTGCTTGACCAATATAATGAAGATTATAAATGGCTTGCTCAAGTCTATGAGTCAGTTAAACCTGCCTCGGACAATATCGGTAAGTTATTGTGGATGACTTTGGGCGCACAAACGACTCAGTTAATTCACGACAATATTCATGTTGGCGAAGTACATAATCTAGAAGAGTTTGTACTTGATGCAGATGTAATAGAGAACATCTTTAACAACCCAGATCCCCGTAAAACAAAACAACTAGAAAAAGAGTTAGCAAAACGCTTTAAAGAGCGTGGCGATTTATCTGTATTTAAGTCACTTAGTGAACGCTTAGAAGCTTTACGTGACAAAGCAGAGAAAGGTTTAATTGCTTCTATCGACTTCGTTAAAGAGCTTTGTAAAATCGCCAAAGAAACAGTCCAAGCTGAAAAAGACCTTGATGCTCAGCGTCAAGAGAAAACACCTAAATCAGCCCTTACAGACCTGTTCTTAGAGCTTAAAGATGACCAAACCCCTGCTGTAGTAGAACGCATCGTAACTGACATAGATGCCATCGTGCGTATCGTTCGCTTCCCGGGTTGGCAAACAACCACAGGTGGAGAACGTGAAGTGCAAAAGTCACTACGCAAGGCTTTACTTAAATACAAATTACATACCGACCAAGTGCTATTCGATAGGGCTTATGGGTATATTAAAGAATATTATTAAAGAAAAGTATCTTCGCGCTTTTTTTGGAGTCAAGGAGCCACCAACTATTTAATCCATAGTCGGTGGCTCCTAATGTGCTTTATTAATTATTTAGGAATGTTAATCCGTTTAGAAATACAATCTATTTGATGGCCGATAACTTTCTGATGATTTTTAAGTTGTGAGCGAATAGCTGGCTGTTTCATGCCCTTTGCCGCTCTATATGCGTATGAAAGGAAATTACTATCACCAGCATGGCTGTATAGTGTCCGTAGTTTTTTTGTTTTCAGTTTTCCATTTTTATCATATTTATTTTTTAATTTTAAATGGTATTTGATTCCCCGCTTCAATTTCTTCTGGTATCGAGAAATTGAAGATGATCGTAGAGTGATTTTTGCCCCGTCAAATTTGAAACCTAAGTACTGTACACGAGAGAATATAAGGTGTTTGTCTTGTATTTGTGCACATGAAATTTGGCTAGAGGAAAATGGTTTTGGTTTTTTATCATGTGTGAAACGAGCATTTATTTCATTTTTAGGCATAAACGCATATTTTTCAGTTTTTTTAGCGTTTACATCCAGTTTAAAGTCGTCCGCAAGTCCATAAACATATTGCTCTAGTTCATTGGCTAAAGGGAATATTTCATCTCTTTCAGCTATAGGTAAAATGCATAACAGATCATCACAATAACGATAATACTTACCACCATGATCTTCAGTAAATTTTTTCAATTTTACATCAAAGTCGATCATATACAGGTTCGAAAGTAAGCCACTCATCGGTGAACCTTGTGGTATACCTTTCTGCTCTTTATTTTTCTTTATTTTTGGTGAGACAAGCTTCCTAAAGGACTCATTTGTACAGATACGAATTCTACGGTTGTTTTTGGTAACAGGCCTTTTGAGTGGAGATAACGATTTATATTTTATTTCTTGCCTAACGCTATAAGATACTTTCTTGGGGGAGTTTGAAGAGATTTTGAAAGTATCATACACCTCATCTCGATCAACAGATGAATAGGAAGTTATAGATTTGAATACTTTATAATGATCACTAGGCAACTGCTTTGTTTTAGTTGATTGGTTTATAACTTCTAACCATTTATCTTTTAATATACGATGATCTAAAATATCAAAAAAACTACTAACGTCAAATGCTAAAACAACACACCTTTGTTGTTTAATTATGTCATTGAAAGCATTAAGACTGTGGTCAATGTTGCATACTTTTTTATTAGGCTGTGATTTACGGAAAGCGAGTACATTATCTTCTAGTTTTTTTGTTAGAAGCAGTTTCTCATAATCATGACTTAACAATTCAGAGTAGTAGGAGTAAATAAGGCTGTCTATATGACTTGCATAACAGATAGGTCTTAGCTTTCATGTTGCATATTTGTGTGGGTTGCCTTTAGTTGAGATTAGCGCTTTTGAAACGTCTGGTTCAGTTTTAATAAGCTGTCTAACTTCTTCTGGCAGGTCTTTTTTATTATTTAAGTTATTGGGGAGAGTGAGGTTATGCTTTACTAACAGATCTGAAAGCAACTTTATTTTTTCTGCTTTAGCTTTATAAAAAATGAATGGCCAAAAAGAGTGTTTTTCAATATAACTAGGTTTAAGGACTTTATTAAAAGCTAACTTGATGTCTGGTTTTATATCAAAGTGCAAATAATTTGCTCTGGATTTACCACTTTCTTTGCCAGAAATTTCTTTATACTTATTCTTCCAAGCTATTTTTATATCAGATTTTTTCATATTTTAGTAGACGAAACGGGAGAGCGAGGTTCCGGAAGTCTCATATTAAATGTATATACTTATTATCGACATAAATTCGTTTCTTAATTAGTGTCGTTTTCGTATGCTCTCCAGTCCAGTTGCAGGTTAAGCTTTAAGGAAGTACATCACTAAACATCTTAAAACTATTATTAGATAATAGCAGTGAAATTTAGCCCATACCCTACTGCATCCACCCAGTGGTTAAGTCTAGCTTTGGGGCCGGTTGATAAGTCATTGTTCCAGTATAATATAAATATAGAATCGATATTTCTGGTAACAGTTAAGATTCTTCTAACACTTAGTTTCACAATAGGAGTCACATTTAATATGAGCATCACCTTAGAGTTCTTCCAAACGGTTGTAGAAGTTGTCCTTTCCCTCACCGTCACTGTTAACATAAAGTTAGCCTTGGCAATTGAGTTCCTGGGTTTCTTCCTTTATCAGAAATCTTTTAATGGCAAGTCACACGAAGTGGGACTTGACATTAACTGTCTCCCTAGCATCAAATATGCTAGGTGATATCAATTAGATATTATTTTACAAATTTTATCAACCTTTTTAGATAGTTATGAAGTAATAGAATAAATTCAACCTGTTTGTATCTAACTTATAAACTCTATTAGGCATATTAGTAGCATGACGTGGAATCTATCTTTTAGAATAGGTGTAAGATTGATTTTAAATATCTTTTACTGGTATTGTCATGAGCATTAAATTTTATTTCGAGAGCTAAATCAATGGACAAGGAACAATTCAAGGGTTATTCAGTATATGAAGAGCTTGTTAATTTTGATGTTAATAGTGGCTTTTCTCTCCTTCATTACTACTGTCGAGAAAATGAAATTAAGCGGTGTGAGTTCTTATTGAAGAACGGGCTATCCCCTAATCTCACGGTCGAATTTGGTAGTAATCATGATGTGACTCCTCTGATGGTTGCCTGTCAATTCAATAATATTAAACTAGTTGAATTGCTGATTTCATGTGGTGCAAATTGTAATCTATCTAACGGTCAAGGTTCCACTGCATTGCATTACGCTATGTTTAACAATTCACCTTTACTTGTAGAGCTCCTATTAAAATATGGTGCTGAAGTTAATGCTTTTACTGCTGAAAGGGCACTGTGGACAGATGAGTTTGATAGCTTTCTTTTTGAAACACCGCTACATTTAGCCGCCTCTAATGGTTATTTGGATATTGCTAAATTACTTGTAAAGGCTGGAGCTAATGTAAACTCTAAAGGGGCGTCTGAAAGCACTCCTTTAATGTTCGCTTCTGCATTTGGACACTGTAGTTTGGTAGAGTATTTATGTAATGCAGGAGCTGACGTAAATTGTCGAGCAAATCAAAAACAGAATGGCATTGTATCAGATTATTCTGCTCTGCACTTTGCTGCTAGAAATGGGCATCAAGATATATACGACACTCTTATCAAGTATGGTGCAAACGGAAATGCAGTTGAATGTAATACTGGAATATCTGCTATAGAAATGCTTAATAATTATAAATCTTCAGCTAATTTTTTAAATCGCTAACAGTTTCATTCAGTTGCTACCCCATCTTGTCAGTTTGGGAAGTTGTAAAGTAAAACAAAGCTATAAATGTACACTTTACATTTTCGAAACCTGGCCGTGCTTCGGATGAGTTGAATGAAATTCTCGTTGATTTAAATGAGTTATGCAGGAGAACGTTAATACGATTAAAGATTATTGTTTTTGATAGGTTATAATGTTTTCCAGTTGTATGTATTTATTGGTTACTCTCTTTTATATATTTTAGGCAACAAAAATGTCCGTTTCAGTTTCACATATCACTCATATTGAAAATTTATCCAGTATTATCAAACAGAGCTGTTTGTTTTCAGATGCTAAACGTATTGAGCTTGGTTTAGTTAATCAGAATATTGGCTATAACCATATTAAAGAAAGAAGGCTTTTACGGCCCGTCAGTGTTGCCGCTAAAGGAACTATTGGGCAATATGTGCCTTTCAATTTTTGTCCTCGTTCCGTTATGCTGTTTGTTATCCATAGAGGGCATGATGATTTTCGAGGTGGCCAAGAGAGGATACTACACTTAATAAGTGATACAGACACAATTAGGTTATCTAATGAAAATTGCTTTTTTACTGATATTCACGCTGACTTAGACTATGCAGAGCAAATCGATGATTTCAATCGATTCGATGAACTAGATATCAATCGGATCATTAATGAAAAGTATTGGTCAGATTTTAAAGAAGAGAAGCAAGCAGAGTTTTTAGCATTTGAATCAGTACAGTGGAATAACATCCGCCAAATAGGTGTAAAAACACAAGCAATAGCAGATGAGGTTAATGTGTTACTAGAAAGTGCGTCACACAAGCCTGAAGTTGTTGTACAGCCATTGTGGTATTACTAGAGGTTATTATGATTACTTATCAAACTGGCAATATATTGCATGATCAAGCTGATGCTATTATTAACACTGTTAATACCGTAGGGGTAATGGGGAAAGGACTTGCTTTACAATTTAAGAAGGCATTTCCAGATAATTTTAAGGTATATAAAAAATCTTGTGATGATAAATCCTTAATCACAGGGCAGGTACTTACGGTTCCTCTAAGTTCGTTAAATGCACCTTTTTATATCATTAACTTTCCTACTAAAGCACATTGGCGAAGCAAATCAAAAATTGAGTATATTGAACAAGGCTTGTTGAGTTTAAAAGATGAAGTGAAACGTTTAAATCTTAAGTCAGTTGCAATACCAGCATTAGGCAGTGGCTTAGGTGGCTTACCGTGGCGAGAAGTAGAAACTGCTATTCATCACTCTTTATCTGATATGCCCGATATTGAATGGAAAATATACCCTCCTCAATCAGCACCTGCAGCTGAAACAATGCCGAATCAAACTAAGCGCCCGAAAATGACGATTGGTAGGGCGGCTGTTATTGGCTTAATAGACCGCTACATTTCAACAGGTTTTGGCTATCGTTTGTCTTTACTAGAAGTACAAAAATTAGTGTACTTTTTAACTGCAACGGGAGAACCACTAAATAAAGTTGTATTTAAGAAATACCATTATGGTCCTTATGCAGATGTGTTGCGCCATGTACTTGATAGAATGGAAGGTCATTTTATTACAGGCTATGCAGACGGTATAAATAAACCAGAAACCCCTATAGAACTAAAACTAGATGCATCAAAAGAAGCATTTACTTTTCTTGAGTCATGCTCTGAAACAAAAGAGCGCTTTAATCAAGTTGCACAGCTTATCGAAGGCTATGAATCTCAACATGGAATGGAACTGCTATCTACCGTACACTGGGTCTTAACTCAAGAGTGTAAGAATAGCGATTTAACAAGTGAAGAGTTAATTACTAAAGTTCATAGTTGGAACCCCAAAAAATCACAAATGAAGCCCGCCCATATATTAGCCGCGTGGAATAGACTAAAAAATCAACATTGGTTGGATAAAGTTGCTCCGGCAGTCAATCACTAGAGATATTTTAACTTCCCAAACTCATAGATTGGGAAGTTGAAATGTTTATTCCTATTACCTCAAGAAACAAAGCGATTTATTTTTTACTCGCGGGGTTCAACATCTTCTCTGTACAAAGTATTTCTTTCTTATATCTTTCGTTATGCTATTTTTTAGTAAAACTGTGTATGACATGACTTTCAATTCAAAAAAAACTGAAGAGAAAAAAGTTACTATTTAATGAGAGTAAGCTTCCTAAATTATAATTATGGGAAGCCGGCAAACCTGATGCCACACGCAATAGTTGAAACAACCGTGCTGAAGCTCCTCAGGCTTCATGTACACTGCAACATAGTGACTAGAAATATGAGACGCTTCCGATAAACCAGTGATGTGATAATCGGCTAATATTTCGCTTAGCTACACATTACAACTCACTACTTTAATCCGTTTAGTGCGGGCATAAGTCGTTTTTTCAGTAAATTTTTATATTCGAGGTTTTTATGTCTTTTGAAGTTTGGCTTGCATTTGTTGTTGCAAGTTCGATCCTGACCCTTATTCCAGGTCCTTGTGTTTTACTTGTTGTAAGCCAAGCATTAACTAAAGGAATGTCGTCTGCATTTTTATGTATCGTTGGTGACATAGTTGGGAGTGCAGTATTAATGATACTCTCTCTTATTGGCGTTGGCGCTGTTTTAGCTACTTCTGCAACTCTTTTTGTTTTATTTAAATGGCTGGGAATAGTTTATATGGCTTACCTTGGCGTTTGCCAATTAATTGAAGCCAAAAACTGCCAACTAGAAAGCGGGGCAAAAGAAGCAACATTTTCAAGTATCAGTAGTTTTAATTCTGGTTTCTTTGCGTCTCTCTTAAATCCAAAAGCAATTATCTTTTATATGGCTTTCTTGCCACAGTTCATGGATCCCAAAGGAGATACACTGTTACAGTTTTCCATATTAATCATTACTTCATCTGTTGTCATTGCAGTTATCTTGGCGGGTTATGCATTGCTTGGTTCAAGAACGAGAAAACTATTCTTAAGTGAAAAATCTAGAAAGTATTTTAATTATTCTGGGGCTAGCTTTTTAATCGGTAGTAGTGTTTTTATGGCGAGTGCATCTAAATAGCGGATTGTTATCTGATAAACATCTTCTATAAGGATTAATTATAACTAAAACAGTGGGTTATGTTTCGTTCATAAACAAGCATAACCAATGGTTTTAGCGCGCATAATATGGGTGTTAGGTTACACGGAGGTTCCATGAATATTTATTTAATCGTTTCGGGTGTATTAAGCGCCGTTGCAGCAATGTTACATTTGGGTTGTATTTATTTCGGTGCATCATGGTATCGTTTTTTGGGTGCTGGCGAAGAAATGGCGTTAATGGCAGAGCAAGGCAGTCATCACCCTACGATAGTTACGCTAGGGATTTTTTCACTATTATCTATTTGGTCCCTCTATGCTTTCTCTGCGGCCGGGTTGATTTTCAAGCTTCCATTAATTCGTTTAGCTCTTATTCTTATAACATCAGTTTATATGGTTAGAGGTGTCGCTGGTTTTGCATTAATGAGCATGCCGATGGGGCGTAGCCCTGAGTTTTGGTTTTGGAGTTCCGCAATATGTTTAACTTTTGGTATATTCCACGCTCTAGGTTTAAAAAAGCAATGGGCTCGTTTTTAAGTAAATAATTATCTACAAGAATATTCAACGGAAGTTAGCCCCATATTATAGTCAATAATATTAGTCCACTTAATATGGGCGTTTACAGGTGAATATGCGATACATTACTCTAATTTTAGTTTTACTTTCTTCTTCTGTTTTCGCCGGCGTCGATTTAGTAAAAGTAGATAAGTCTGAAAACAAAATGTACTTACTTGATAACGGTAAAGTCGTTAAAGAGTATCGGGTTGCATTTGGTGAAAATCCGAAAGGGCACAAAGAGCAAGAGGGAGATGAAAAAACGCCAGAGGGTAGCTACACCTTAGATTATAAGAAAGAGAACTCTTCATTTTATAGGGCCATGCACGTTTCCTATCCAAATATTCAGGATATCGAGAATGCAAAGTCTAAAGAGGTATCTGCTGGCGGTTTTATTATGGTGCATGGTCAGCGTAATTGGCTTGGTTGGTTATCTCCACTGATGCAAAAGTACAATTGGACCAATGGCTGTATTGCGTTAACCAATTCAGAAATGGATGAATTCATGGATCTAGTGAAAACGGGCACTGAAATCTATATCGAGTGGTAGTGCATCAAACAAGCGTCTTTAAACGGAACTCAAACAGTGGGTTAGGCTCCGCTTCGCGCTACATTATAACCAACAATTTTAGTCCGCTTAATGCGGTGCTAACCATTATCGTAATGGTAATTAAGGTGTTTAAATGGAACTTATACAAGGCTTAATATTAATTTCATCCATTCATTTGTTAGCTGCTGCATCGCCTGGGCCTGACTTTGTCTTGGTCTCACAGCAAACGTTATCTAATGGAAAAAAAGCAGGGTTAATGTGCAGTATTGGGATCGCATTAGGCCTATCAATTCATATTACATATTCTGCTTTTGGATTAGCCACTGTGATTGCGAATTCATCAAGTGCTCTTTGGGCAATTAAAATACTGGGTGGTGGTTACCTTATTTATTTGGGTATTAAAGGCCTTAAGGCGAAGCCTACTAGTAATTCTGCAACGAGTGTCACTACGCCCCCAAAATATTCAGCAAAGAAAAGTATTGGAATTGGTTTTCTATGTAATGCTTTAAATCCTAAAGCACCGGTATACTTTGTTTCACTGTTTACCGTTGTTTTGTCTCCGGATATGCCTGCATATCAAATAGCGATCTACGGAGCATGGATTATGGTTATCCAATTCACTTGGTTTTCGTTTTTAGTCGGTGTTTTATCAAGGCCTTCAATTAACCTTCGTTTCAAACACTATGGTCATTGGATAGACCGTGTTTTAGGTGGCGCTATGGTGGCATTAGGCATTAAAGTGATTGCTACTCGCTCAAATTAATCGATGAGTAGACTCATCAAGTATTTAAAGGAATATGATTTTGCCATTTATCGCATTTGAATCAGGGCAGTTATCACCAGAAGTTAAAGAGCAACTAATCGAGAAATTAACTGAAGTTTCTGCCGACATTACGGGGATACCCAAAGAACTATTCTTAGTTTCAATCCGAGAACAATTGGATGAAAATATTGCTGTTGGTGGTAAAACTGTAAAGAAAATCAAGCAAGAATTAAGTCAACAAGCATAACAAGCACTTTAAAGTTGGTTAGACTCCGTTTTGCTCCATATTATAACCATTTGTTGTAGTCCGCTCAATGCTGCGTTGAGCATCAAATTTGAGAGAGAACATGAAGTTTCAAGGCAAAGTTACAAACTGGAATGATGATAAAGGGTTTGGTTTTGTAGAGCCCAACGGAGGTGGCGTCCGCGCTTTTGTTCATATCAAAGCTTTTACCCCACGCTCTCGCAGACCTGTGAATGGTGAAGTCATTACCTATGAACTCATTTGTGAAAATAATAACCGATACAAAGCGACGAATATCAAATTTGCCCGTGACAATAATAAAGTAAATGTCCAACGTGGTGCGCATAACCTCCATAAAAGCAGTAGACCTAAAAACAATATACTAGGCTCTGTGCTTACCGTATTTTTCTGCATTGGATTAATAATATCTATTTTTAATGGCAGGGTGCCTGTTTTTGTTGGCTTTGCATATTTAGTCATCAGTTTGATTACTATCCTTGCTTACGCAAAGGATAAATACTCAGCTCAAAATAATCGTTGGAGGACACCTGAAGCTACACTGCACTTCTTTTCTCTAATAGGTGGGTGGCCTGGAGCATTGTTTGCGCAAAAGAAATTGCGTCACAAAACAAGTAAAAGAGAATTTATAAGTACTTATCGAGTAACTGTGTTTTTTAATTTGGGGGGCTTGCTAATTATGTTTACAGAGCAAGGTCAAGACCGCTTCATGGTATAGTTATACCGTTATTGAATGGCTAACAAGTTAATTAAACGGAAAGTGACAGTGCATGTTACTCCGCGATGAAAGCCGCCATTATTTTGCTTATTAAAGCTATATTTTTCGAGGTTTGATGAAAGTACATATCACTGGTAATGCTGGCTCAGGAAAAACAACGCTGGCTTTGCAACTGGGTCAAGCGTTGAATATACCGGTTGCTAGTTTAGATAGTGTTGTCTGGAAAAAGGGCTGGGTGCCTGCTTCAAAGGAAGAAAGGAGCCTCGGCGAACAGCATTTAATGCGCAATGATTGTTGGATAATTGAAGGCGTATCGAAGGCTGTTCGAGAGAGTGCTGATTATATTGTTTTTATTGATGTTCCTAGGTCTATTTGTATTTTCAGATGTTTTAAACGAAATTTTCTATATCTTTTTAAGTCGAGGCCTGAGCTTCCTGAAAATTGTCCGGAAATCCTTATTGTGCCTCAGCTATTAACAATAATCTGGGATTTTCCTACTCTGGCTAGACCTATCATTCTTGAAACACTGGATCGGAAGAGAGGTGTAGTCATTTCCAACTTAAAGCAAATAGATGATCTAGTTGCTAAAATTTCAATCGAATCTGCTCTGGGTTGTAAATAACAAAAATAATAAGAAATTTAAACGGAATTTGGTCTATTTCTATAAATGAAAATTGGTACATTACTTATTAATTTATCAATGGTAATCAAAATATGATTTCGTATTTCTGGCGTTAATACAGAATAATGCCGGGTATTTATATGAAGTTAGTTGGTTTTTAGTTGCAACCAATTGATTAATATCTGTTAATTGGTATCTTTACATTTATTTTAATAAATTAAATTATTCCGTATAACAAACGTAAATACGGATTGATTCTGGCTAATAAGCTGTTGTATGCCTTAGGAGAGTTTGGTGCATCACATAATGTTTGATATAGATGGAACATTGGTTAAGTCAGATGATTTTGATGAAGATTGTTTCATTGCCGCCGTTTCAGATGTTCTTGGTCACGATATTGATTCAAACTGGAATAGCTATCAGCATGTTTCAGATACTGGAATTCTCAGTGAACACCTCGAAAGGAAAGGGATAACTTCAGGGCAAGAAGAAATTCATAAAGCGGTGAAAAAATGCTTTATAACAAAAGTACAAGAATACTTATCAGAAACTCCAGCTGTAGAAGTGCCCGGTGCCTCTAAGTTAATTGAGGAATTCAAAAAACTTGATTCTGTTAGCATATCAATAGCAACTGGCGGTTGGTTAGAAACTGCGATATTAAAACTTGAATCAGCAGGTCTTGATGTTTCAGGGATCCCTATTGCTTCCTCTAATGACCATTACTCCAGAACTGAGATTATGAAAGTAGCAAAGGAGAAAGCCAATGTTTCTTCGATTCAACCCATTACTTATTTTGGTGATGCCGAATGGGACAAGAAAGCAAGTCATGAGCTTGGTTATAATTTTGTTCTTGTTGGTAATCGTATAAGGCATAATAATTCAGTAGCCGATTTGAAAAATATCAATCAAGTAATGGCGGTAATCGGCATATAATAAGCAATTAAACGGAACTAAAACAGTTGGTTAGGTTCTGCTTCGCTCCACATTATAACCGACAATTTTAGTCCGTTTAACGCTGTGTTATATGCAATGCGGGTTTGAGAGTAGGTAGCATGCAAAATTTAATTGTAGTTAGAGAAGCGCAAGAGAGTGATCACCCATTTATTTTCGACCTGTCACCTAACCTAGCAGAAGTTGCACAGCTAGAGTGGCACACGGATGATGTCATTCAAAAAATGCAAGACGATTATATTTCTGAAATGCTTGCAGAAACGTCGCAACCAAATACTACATTTATCGCTGAAAGCAATAATGTTCAGTTGGGGTTTATTCATGTGCGGACACATAAAGATGATATTTCAGGTGAAACTTGCGGCACCATACCGTTACTTGCCGTATTACCTGAATCACAAGGCTTAGGTGTTGGTTCAATTTTAATTGAGTACGCAGAAAAGTGGGCTAAAGATTTAGGGTGCAGATTATTGCATCTGGAGGTTTTTGCAAATAATAAAAAAGCAAAAGGCTTCTATAAAAATATAGGTTTTAAGCCTGAAACAGTTCACATGATTAAACCAATATAGAGTAATTTGCATATAACAACAGTACTTAAACAGAATTAAAACAGTTGGTTCATTCTGGAGTGTTAATTGATTCAATATAGAGAAGTATCGAGTGATTCTATTTCAATGAGTATGTTACTTTTAGCTGACCCATTGGAGTCTAAAGTCCGTGACTATTTAACTGGTGCAACTTGTTTTGGCGCTTTTATAGCAAACGAACTTGTTAGTGTATGTGTTACAAACACAAATATTGACGGTGATATAGAGCTATTTAATATTGCTTCATTGCCTAATTTTCAGGGGCAAGGTATTGGAACAAAGTTACTTAAGTTTGTTATTAGTGAATTGGAAAGTCGAAATGTTACCAAGTTAGTTTTAGGTACCGGCACTTTTGGTCACCAATTGGCTTTTTACCAAAGGCTCGGCTTCAGAGTTAATGAGGTTGTTATAAACTTCTTCATTGATAATTATGATGAGCCTATTTATGAAAATGGCTTACAGCATTTCGATATGTTGAGGTTATCACTTCGTACGTAAGTAGCGTATATCAAGTAAGGATAGGTGTCGTGCAGCCGACACCTATCCTGGGTGTTGAACAAGCCCGGGCGAGTATCTGCTTATTGATAGTAAATAGTGTGATCTGGTTTAGTGGTTTGCTCGTCCACTTGCTTAATTTTAGAAGCGTTAGCTTATTAATCCTCGGCGCTTAAACGGGAGTTACTTGTTGCTCTCGTTTAAGTGTCTACCCTCCAAAAAGTCATTCCATTAAGCTCAAA
>Ga0209395_1000081_pt1 | contig 152218 bp, 138 predicted proteins | sample GOMGulsemesocosm_3_FD_184635 | JGI IMG/M metagenome (GOLD analysis project Ga0209395, IMG submission 184635) | Methane-oxidizing microbial communities from mesocosms in the Gulf of Mexico - GOM9D Gulf of Mexico (SPAdes) (version 2) | ecosystem: Environmental > Aquatic > Marine > Cold seeps... | reverse complement strand
AAATCGAGTTTTGGACGGAAATAGCGGTAAAAAGAAGGTGTTTTAGAATGAAAAATGAGAAAATTTCAAAAAAATCAGTAAAATTTCTTTTACAGAAAATTTTCTAACTTAATCAGAGGTTCCTTAAATAATCTTTGATTAAGTCGGTTAGAATTTAGTAAGCTAAAAATAATTGGACTTGATCAGAGGCTCCTTAAGAGCTGGTTTGAACTATTTTGGATTTGTAGAGTGGGTTTATACCTGCTCTACACTTTTCAGTAAGAGTCAAATGATGGCCGTTTGATGGTCACAGTTTCCTCGTATTTTAAAAAGACGGCTTCCTATAATGCATTTTTTCACCTTTAGGCTGTCAGTGCGTGTTAAAGGAGGGTTTAATACAGACTCTATTTATAGATAAGCGCAGTTTGTGAGATAATCCCCATTTTGATATATGAATATAAAACTGGCGAAATTGATTTTGCTAGTGACAGGAGATTATGCATGACAGCATTAATTGGCATTATCATGGGCTCAACATCTGATTGGGAAAATACTATGGAACATGCCGCCGAAACATTGAAGCAACTAGGTATCCCACATGAAGTAGAAGTGGTGTCAGCGCATAGAACCCCTGATAAGCTGTTTAAATATGCAGAAACAGCTGAAGCTAAAGGGCTTGAAGTTATTATTGCAGGCGCGGGTGGCGCAGCCCATTTACCTGGAATGGTATCGGCTAAAACAGTGGTGCCCGTGTTAGGTGTTCCTGTGCAGTCAAAAGCATTGAATGGTATGGACTCGTTACTTTCTATTGTTCAAATGCCTGCGGGTATTCCCGTAGGGACTTTAGCCATTGGGCGAGCAGGTGCTATTAATGCTGCATTATTGGCTGCGGCTATTGTTAGTAATAAGCATCCAGAATATCGAGATGCGCTGAATGATTACAGGAAAAAACAGACGGATGCAGTAAATGCTAATCCAGACCCTCGGGAGATAAACTGATGAAGGTCGGTATTTTAGGGGGGGGGCAATTGGCACGAATGATTGCCTTGGCTGGTTATCCATTGGATTTAGAATTTATTATTTTAGATCCTAGTGAAGATGCCGGAGCCGTGGGCTTAGGTGAACACTTGCATGGCGATTATAACGATAAAACCTTGTTGGCAGAGCTTGCTGAAAAAGCCGATGTGGTGACTTATGAATTTGAAAATGTACCTGCAGATGTCGCTGCATTTTTAGCTGATCATACTCGTGTTTACCCTGCACCTAATGCGTTGGCAGTTTCTCAGGATCGATTACATGAAAAAGAGTTTTTTCATCAATTAGATATTCCTACCGCTAATTATGCGGCAGTCAGTAGCTTAGAAGATTTGCAGCAGGCGATGGAGCATATTCATTATCCCGCAATCTTGAAAAGTCGAAGAATGGGCTATGATGGCAAAGGGCAGGTGGTTTTAAAATCAGCAGATCAATTAGTTGATGCTTGGGACTCTGTGGAAGGTGTTGATTGTGTCGTTGAAGGTTTTGTTAACTTTCAACGAGAAGTATCTATCATCGCCGCGCGTAGACCTAATGGTGATATTGTTTTTTATCCCTTATCTGAAAATACGCATAACAAAGGTATTTTACGTGTGGCGGAATGCTGTGTTGATGACAAACTACAGCAGCAGGCTGAAAAATTTGTCGTTAAATTGCTAGAGGCTTTGGATTATGTCGGTGTTATTGCATTAGAATTGTTTGATGTGGATGGTTCATTTATAGCAAATGAATTTGCTCCTCGAGTACACAATTCAGGACATTGGACTATCGAAGGGGCTGAAACCAGTCAGTTTGAAAATCATTTACGAGCTATTTTAGATTTACCTCTGGGGTCGACTAAAGCGCGAGGGTACACAGGAATGGTTAATTTTATTGGTGGATTGCCCTCGACTGAGAGTGTTTTAGATATACCGCATACTCATCATCATTTGTATGCAAAATCACCTAGAAAAGGACGGAAAGTAGCACATGCTACAGTACGGTCTGATAATAAGGTGCAATTCTCTGAGTCTCTTCAACGTTTAAATGAATTGGCGAAAGCAACTGATAATTCTTAACCAGTAAGATTAATAGGGTCGAAAAATAGAGCTGTTGTCGAAAGACAATGGCTTTTTTTTCTTGAGTTGTTAGTTAGGGGCAAGCTGTAAAGCAAGCGAACCAGTGCCAAAAATACCTGACAGAATCTATACTATTGAGCTTCCCTTGTAATATTTAAGTTTAAATTCATCGTAGTTGATGACATATAGAGCTTAACTTAATGTAGCAGAATTTATCCTGAAAACAGGTGAAAGAAGACGATGAAGCAACAGTTAGTTGAACATTCAATAAAAGATATTGTTAATTTATTAGGATTGAATGATAAGAAAAACTTTTCATTAGAGTTACTGCAAAATGCTGAGTTCTTTCAATATGGTAGTGCTCTTTTTATTAAAGTGAATGGTGAGAGTGCTATTTTGCTCGCAGATTTTTTTACTGAGTCTGCCGATTATTTTTTTTATTATTCCCCAGAGTCAGGCTTACCAGTAGAGCTAGGTCTCACTGAGTCTAGTGTTTATTATCTGAGTTCTGAACAAGTAGACACTTTTTTAGACGTTCTTGGAAATGATTCGACTGACTTAAAGTCATCAAATTTTGATTCGATGTTATTAAGTACGCTTACTAATGTTGATGACTTGGAAACTCTCCGTTCCCAACAAAATACAACAAAAGAACCTCAAGAGGAAGGAGAGGAAACCAGTGATGAGCAGTTTTCTGAACTTGTGGTTGAATCAGATACGCTTATTGAAGGAGAGGAGCTTACCCTTGCTCAGCTTGATTTTTCTGGAACATACGGTGGATTGATTCAAGGTGTGGAGATATTAGGTGCAAATGAATCGCCCATAAATGATGCATCTTCTGGTGAAATTGGCTCAACTTTCGTGGACCCTGGCCCCGTATTAATTTCCAGAATTGGCAATGCGGTTGGTACCATAGGTACGCCAGATTCTGGTTTAAGTTCTGTTTCTGGTGATTCTGGGACCTTAGTTTCCCGGGCAAGTGTCGATGGATTAGCTGGTACAGGCGAAAGCTCATCTGTGTCTGGTAGTCTGGGTGCTGATAGTACAGGGAGTGCTGTTGATGGCTCTTTAAATAGTTTTAATACAAATTCGGTCGCACCTCCATCTGATGCATTTTCAGCGGCTATTGTGTCTCCGCCAGGGTTTACTCATACGATAAATATTGATGGTCTCTATTCAACTTCAGTTGTTGATTTAAACATTGACTTAATGACAGCTCCAAATCCAAATGCAGGTAATGTAACAGCGGGAACTGTTTGGACTACTATCGTTAATATAGAATCTTTAACATCAGATTCTTTTGCTTCTGACTCGATAGACTTTAGTGATAATGATAACTGGATCCATAAGTATAAAGAGGGATCATTTTCTCAAACAGTCAGTCAAAGTATTGCAGGTAATTCAACGGTTACTGTCGTGCAATTTGATGCAATTGATGATATTACTGAAGCGAATAGATTTACCCTTTCATTAAGTGGTGGCCCTTCGTTTGATATTGATTTATCTGCGACCAATTCAGGGGAAGAAGTTGCTGCTGCAATTAATAATAATTCAGCAGTGAGTGCTGATGGCGGGATTGTTGCCGGCTGGTATTCCCCCGATCCTTTAGCCCTTGATAACTTATTGGATTTTTTGACTATTGTCGATAAACAAAACAGAGTTATTTCTCAAGCGACCTTAATTAAAGCGGATACCAATGATTTAGATACTAATGGGGAGACCTTTTCTTCGGTTAATCTGAATAATTTATCGATTAATTTTTTTGTTGATGGATCAACAGATCCAAACTCACAAAAAGGAAATTTTTATACACCTGTTTATAGGCATGGCTCAGAAATTCCAGTTGTAGATAATACCAATATTACGCGTTATCAAATAAATGGTTCTAGCAGTATTGATAAACATTATGCAGTAAGCGGTGCAGGAGATACTGATTTTGTGTTTCTTGATTCTGGATCTGAAGATATTGATACCTTAAGCTTTTATAATAAAAATGACCCTATTAATGGTAATGGTGATTACGATTTAGTAACAAATGACAATTATTTAAAAATACAGAATGTTGAAATTTTAGAGGCTAGAGGTTATGGCACTAATACTGTGGTTTTAAATAAAACAGCCTTAAAATCAATGACTGAAGAAATGAAAACGGTCACTGATAATGGAGATGGTACCTATACAGTTGATCTAAATACAGATCGTTGGACTTTATCAGTAGCAGGGGATAGTTTTGATACTGTGAGTCTTACGGATGAATCACTTTGGCAATATAATGGCTTTATAGATTTAGGGGGAAAAACGCTTGCGATTGTAAATGCGAATACAGGAACAACTGGAGGTTCTTTTAAAACGATAAGTTCTACCCGCTCTCAATATGGCAATATTCTCTATCAGTTTCAATCTGACACTGGAGGCGAAAACTACTATCTTAATATGTCCGCAGATATTCTTGATCACCCAGATTGGTATTGGAGTGGCACGGCTGGTGATGAAGCTTATGAACTTCCCGACACTCAGTTTGGCTCGGTTGATTTTGGTGCTGGGATAGATACTCTGGAAATGAATAGTGGCTTAGCCAGTAAAACGCAAGATTTTACAGGTGAAGGGAGTGACTTAAGCAATGTTGAAATTATTAACTTTAGTAATAGCTACTTTATTGTCAATTCAGATGATGGCGTGACAGGTATTTCAAATGACAGTGTGACTCTCGACCTGGCCTTTACCCGAGGCGCAACAGATAGTAACAACACCTTAAGTCTTATAGGCGACAGTATCGATACGGTTAACCTCAGTGATATTGCCACAAACTGGCATTATTTAGGTGAAATTGCAGGGAGTGGCGGACTCAATAGTTACACTTTTAAACAATATCAATATAAACCTGGATCGGTAGCGGTAGGTGATGAACAGGTGACCTTAAATATACAGACCGAACTGGCTTCAACCTTGGGTGAATACTATCGAGGCTGGGATGGAGATGATGGGCTAAAAGTCTTCTCAATGAGTTTTGATGGTATTGAGGGCGGAGCGGGAACTGATACCCTTCGAGTCGATAGCGCAACTCAAGATTACACCCAGGCAGGTATTGCCGCAAAAATAAATAATATAGAAGTGATAGATGGCAACGGCCATAGTGGCGCAACAACTATCACGGTTAATACTAGTGTTATTACGACAATGACAGATGCCAATAATCAACTCACTTTATTAGGTGAAAGTAGTGTTGATCATGTCATTTTGCAAGACACGACAAACTGGAATTATTATGGCGAAGTCACTGCCTTTGGAGAAACACTTTACCAATATAAGAGCCTGGATAATAGCCAGACTTTAAATGTACAAAAAAACCTGGCGACCACACCCGGTGTTTTTTTTAATGGGGACAATAACGACAACAATTTTTTTGCACCCGACCTGGAGTTCAGTTCACTGGATGGAAAAGGCGGGACAGATTGGTTATTTATACAGACCAATGACTACGACTTTACTGGAGCAGACAGTCACAGCGTGGCCATAGCCAGTAAAATAGACAATCTAGAAGTCATTGATGCCCGAGATAATAGTAGTAATCAGCCGGGTGCGGTTAATGTCATTTTAAATGCCGCGACAGTTGCCGCGATAGCGGGTGTAGATGCCGATGGTTTTAAAAAATTGACTATTATGGGCGATGCAGATGATAGCGTGAGCCTCAGTGATTTAAATAGCAACTGGTCCTGGATTGGGCTAGTTGATGGTATAGATGAATTTACAGGCAAACAGTTTTATCAATACCAGACCCTGGATGGCAATAATGCGATTAATATTTGGGATAATATCAATACTCGGCCCGAAGTAAGAGCCATAGGTGATATTGGTGGTGTTCTTAAACATGACATTATTCAGGTTGAAGATAGCAGTTTTGCCTTGGTTGATGGAAAAACAGGCACGGATACGCTACAGATAACGCAAACGGGAGCAGTCGATCTCACGGGATTTGGGGCAAAAATCAATAATATTGAAGTGATTGATATTACCGGCAACGCAACCACACTCACACTTGATGCTGACTTTGTACAGCAAGTGAATAGTACAGCTAACCTAGTGGTAACAGGGGATAACGGAGACACACTCAGTTTTGCAGATGCAGCTCAATGGCGATTTGCAGGCTCTCTTTCTGCTAGTGGCCCCTGGTCAGATTTACATGCATATGAAGGGACTGCCACTGATGGAGGGAGTACATGGCTATATGCTGATACGAACCTAGGAGCTCCACTATTTGATGCAATAGGCACCAGCGCAAATGATTTAATACAACTGTTAGACAAAGAAGATGCCAATGTCGATGGTCTAGCTGGCTTTGATACCCTAGAACTATTGGGAAACAACGCCACAATTAACTTTGGCAGTGGAAAAACAATTCAGAGTATAGAACAGCTAAAACTAGGTAATGCCAGTCAGCAAACGGTTAGTTTCGATTTAAGTAGTGTCGATAATGCAGACAATAACAGCCTTTATGTACAAGGTGACTCCAATCTGGATACGATTAATGCAACTGCTGGTGCAGACTGGGTGCTTTCTGGTCGAAAAACCTTTACCGATGCCCCCGATATGTACCAATACCAAGCCGAAAATGCAGGACAAACCTTATCCCTTTTTATCCAGACCGACTTAATACAAGGACTCTATCACGCACCTACAGGCACAGCAGGGAGTGAAGATCTATGGGTACTTGATGACCAATTTGGCCTACTTGATACCAGCACAGGATTCGACCGTCTACTGTTCGCTCAACAAGGAGCAATCGACTTAAGTAATGGAAATTCAGGCAATACGCTTAAACAGGTTGAAGCCGTAGATATGACGAATGGAGTCAGTAATACGCTAACGCTAAGTACTGATACGGTTATTTTAAGTGAGGTAGAAAAAAACGAATTTTATATACTGGGTGAAAATGCGGATGAATTAAACTTGAATGCGAGTGATAACTGGACCCAAGGGAGTAGCTATCAAGTCAATAGTGACCTGACCTGGGATAGTTACAGTTCTAGCTCAAATGTATCAGGTCAAGCCGAAACAGCAACGATTTACGTTGATGCTAATGTTGGAGTAAATGTCGTTTGATAAGTATTATGCAAGTCCGCGCTGTAAAAAGAGTATTGCTCAGTGTTTTTTAATCTTTTGTTTTGATGTTCATGCCGCCACAGGCATGGATAAGTTTTTAAAGTAGCTTTATCAACAGATTTGACACGCTACCCGTTGATTCTAAATAAGAATCATTCCTGAATGTGGATTTCTACCATTTTGAGTTTTGCAATAGGCTCTTAATACTTGATTAATCTAATATTTTTTGCTAGCTTTGTAATCTTTCTGATTAGATCCATCATAGTTGATGACATATAGAACTTAACTTAATACAGTAGAATTTATCCTGAAAACAGGTGAAAGTATATGAAGCAACAGTTAGTTAAGCATTCACTAAAAGATATTGTTAATTTATTAGCGCTGAATCATAAACAAAATTTCTCATTAGAGTTACTGCAAAATGCTGAGTTCTTTCAATATGGTAGTGCTCTTTTTATTAAGATTAATGGTGAGAGCACTGTTTTGCTTGCAGACTTTTTTACTGCGGCGGCTGATTATTTTTTTTATTACTCTCCTGAGGCTGGATTGCCAATAGAGCTAGGTCTAGCTGAGGCCAGTGTTTATTATTTGAGTTTTGAGCAAGGTATCACTTTTTTAGAGTCTTTTGGAAATGAGTCCTCTGATTTAATAGCATCAAATTTTGATTCAATGTTATTAAGTACACTTTCTAAAGTTGAAGCATTTGAAATTAGTCAGTCCCAACAAATTACAACACTAGCCCCTCAGCAGGGAGAGGGCGATGAAACCAATAATGAACAATGGCCTAAACCTGGAAGTGAGCAAGATAAGTTTATTGAGGATGAAGGACTAGATATTGTTCAGCAGAGTCTTTCTGGAACTGGAATTGGTACGTTACAAAATATGGAAATAGTGGGGTCAAATGAATCTCCCATAAATGATGCATCTTCTGGGCAAATTGTAGGAGACCCTCCACGTCCCTCAGGCCCAATATCAATTTCCAGAATTATCAATGCGGTTGAGACCATAGGTACAATAGATATTGGCTTAAGTTCTGTTTCTGGTGGTTCGGGCACCTTAGTCTCCAGAGCCAGTGTGGATGGATTAGCAGGCGTGGGTTCAACATCAGTAGTTTCTGGTAGTTTAGGCGCTGATAGCATAGGAAGTTCAGTTGATGGGGCTATTAATAGCGTGCAGTTTTCTTCTGTTGTTCCTTTATCTGATGCATTTCCTGGTGAGACTGGGGGCTTTGTTGTTAGAACAGAAATAGAAATAGACATTAATGGTCAATATATTCCTACTGTGAGTGATTTGACTAATGGAAAAATAACATTCAAGTCCTTATCAACTGATAGCATTGCTATTGATAGTGTATTTTTAAATAATCCAGAGAATTGGGCTCATTTTTATAAAGGTAACTCATATGAAGAAACTAGAACGCCCCCTGAGGATGGTGATCTTCTGATTTTTCGGGTTGATGGTTCAATTGATCCTAATGGTCAACGATTCAATTTTTATTCGCCTGATTTTAGGCATGGTGCAAAAATCCCAATTGTTGAAAATACCAATATTAGTTTTTATAAAATACTTGGAAGCAACCAAGTCGATGAACATTATGCGGTTAGTGGGCCTGGAGATAGCGACTTTGTGCAACTGCATGGTGGGGATGGAGATAATGATACTCTAAGTTTTTTTAATAAAAGTGATCCGGCTTTGGGTGATGGAGACTATGATTTAGTCAGTAATAACCATTATTTAAAAATAACAGCTATTGAAAACCTGGAAGCCAGAGGTTATGGGAATAACCAGATCAATTTAAATAAGACTGTTGTAAAGTCAATCACTACTGAGAAAGTAGATATAACTGACCATGGCGGCGGAAGTTTTTCTTCTAGCTTATCGGGCGTTTGGACCTTGTCGGTTGCTGGAGACAGTAATGATACTGTCTTGCTGACTGATGTGGCAGATTGGCAATATAATGGCATGATTGATTTAGCAGGGAGAGCAAGGTCAACGATAGATCAGAATTCTAATGTGACAACAACAAATGTTGACCCAACCCGCACTCAGCACGGTAATATCCTTTACCAATTTCAATCCAGCACGGGGATAGAAAACTACTATCTTAATGTTTCCGCAGATATTCTTGATCACCCTGATTGGTACTGGAGTGGCACGGCTGGTGATGAAGCTTATGAACTTCCCGACACTCAATTTGGCTCGGTTGATTTTGGTGCAGGGATAGATACTCTGGAAATGAATAGTGGCTTAGCCAGTAAAACGCAAGATTTTACAGGTGAAGGGAGTGACTTAAGCAATGTTGAAATTATTAACTTTAGTAATAGCTACTTTATTGTCAATTCAGATGATGGCGTGACAGGTATTTCAAATGACAGTGTGACTCTCGACCTGGCCTTTACCCGAGGCGCAACAGATAGTAACAACACCTTAAGTCTTATAGGCGACAGTATCGATACGGTTAACCTCAGTGATATTGCCACAAACTGGCATTATTTAGGTGAAATTGCAGGGAGTGGCGGACTCAATAGTTACACTTTTAAACAATATCAATATAAACCTGGATCGGTAGCGGTAGGTGATGAACAGGTGACCTTAAATATACAGACCGAACTGGCTTCAACCTTGGGTGAATACTATCGAGGCTGGGATGGAGATGATGGGCTAAAAGTCTTCTCAATGAGTTTTGATGGTATTGAGGGCGGAGCGGGAACTGATACCCTTCGAGTCGATAGCGCAACTCAAGATTACACCCAGGCAGGTATTGCCGCAAAAATAAATAATATAGAAGTGATAGATGGCAACGGCCATAGTGGCGCAACAACTATCACGGTTAATACTAGTGTTATTACGACAATGACAGATGCCAATAATCAACTCACTTTATTAGGTGAAAGTAGTGTTGATCATGTCATTTTGCAAGACACGACAAACTGGAATTATTATGGCGAAGTCACTGCCTTTGGAGAAACACTTTACCAATATAAGAGCCTGGATAATAGCCAGACTTTAAATGTACAAAAAAACCTGGCGACCACACCCGGTGTTTTTTTTAATGGGGACAATAACGACAACAATTTTTTTGCACCCGACCTGGAGTTCAGTTCACTGGATGGAAAAGGCGGGACAGATTGGTTATTTATACAGACCAATGACTACGACTTTACTGGAGCAGACAGTCACAGCGTGGCCATAGCCAGTAAAATAGACAATCTAGAAGTCATTGATGCCCGAGATAATAGTAGTAATCAGCCGGGTGCGGTTAATGTCATTTTAAATGCCGCGACAGTTGCCGCGATAGCGGGTGTAGATGCCGATGGTTTTAAAAAATTGACTATTATGGGCGATGCAGATGATAGCGTGAGCCTCAGTGATTTAAATAGCAACTGGTCCTGGATTGGGCTAGTTGATGGTATAGATGAATTTACAGGCAAACAGTTTTATCAATACCAGACCCTGGATGGCAATAATGCGATTAATATTTGGGATAATATCAATACTCGGCCCGAAGTAAGAGCCATAGGTGATATTGGTGGTGTTCTTAAACATGACATTATTCAGGTTGAAGATAGCAGTTTTGCCTTGGTTGATGGAAAAACAGGCACGGATACGCTACAGATAACGCAAACGGGAGCAGTCGATCTCACGGGATTTGGGGCAAAAATCAATAATATTGAAGTGATTGATATTACCGGCAACGCAACCACACTCACACTTGATGCTGACTTTGTACAGCAAGTGAATAGTACAGCTAACCTAGTGGTAACAGGGGATAACGGAGACACACTCAGTTTTGCAGATGCAGCTCAATGGCGATTTGCAGGCTCTCTTTCTGCTAGTGGCCCCTGGTCAGATTTACATGCATATGAAGGGACTGCCACTGATGGAGGGAGTACATGGCTATATGCTGATACGAACCTAGGAGCTCCACTATTTGATGCAATAGGCACCAGCGCAAATGATTTAATACAACTGTTAGACAAAGAAGATGCCAATGTCGATGGTCTAGCTGGCTTTGATACCCTAGAACTATTGGGAAACAACGCCACAATTAACTTTGGCAGTGGAAAAACAATTCAGAGTATAGAACAGCTAAAACTAGGTAATGCCAGTCAGCAAACGGTTAGTTTCGATTTAAGTAGTGTCGATAATGCAGACAATAACAGCCTTTATGTACAAGGTGACTCCAATCTGGATACGATTAATGCAACTGCTGGTGCAGACTGGGTGCTTTCTGGTCGAAAAACCTTTACCGATGCCCCCGATATGTACCAATACCAAGCCGAAAATGCAGGACAAACCTTATCCCTTTTTATCCAGACCGACTTAATACAAGGACTCTATCACGCACCTACAGGCACAGCAGGGAGTGAAGATCTATGGGTACTTGATGACCAATTTGGCCTACTTGATACCAGCACAGGATTCGACCGTCTACTGTTCGCTCAACAAGGAGCAATCGACTTAAGTAATGGAAATTCAGGCAATACGCTTAAACAGGTTGAAGCCGTAGATATGACGAATGGAGTCAGTAATACGCTAACGCTAAGTACTGATACGGTTATTTTAAGTGAGGTAGAAAAAAACGAATTTTATATACTGGGTGAAAATGCGGATGAATTAAACTTGAATGCGAGTGATAACTGGACCCAAGGGAGTAGCTATCAAGTCAATAGTGACCTGACCTGGGATAGTTACAGTTCTAGCTCAAATGTATCAGGTCAAGCCGAAACAGCAACGATTTACGTTGATGCTAATGTTGGAGTAAATGTCGTTTGATAAGTATTATGCAAGTCCGCGCTGTAAAAAGAGTATTGCTCAGTGTTTTTTTAATCTTTTGTTTTGATGTTCATGCAGCAGCAGTCAGTGAACAACAGCAAACGCTGTTCAATCAGGTGAAAAAACTCTATCAGGCAGGGGATAAACAATCTGCACAGCAACAACTTGAACAGGCTATTGAAAAGGTAGATTCAAATCAACTGGCCGCTCGGCCTTTTCTTTATCAATCCCATTTATTATTAGTTGAATTTTTGGCAAAAAATGCTGAATATACCCGTCAATTGCAAGTGCTACAGAAAGTGATGACACTTTTGGATAAGTGGCAATTGGGTAAAACCGCCGATGCGGTAACTGTACAACAAAATATAGCTCAGGTTTTACTTCAATTGGGGAAAGAAGACAAAGCTATTAATGCTTTTGAAGAAAGTTTGAAATTAGCTAGACTAGTTTATTCTGCAAAAGATTTACGTATTTCAAATATCTTGCTGTCTCTAGCAAAAGCTCATGCGAATCGATTACAAGTTGAAATGTCTGAGCGCTATCTTGCGGAAATTGAAACGATTCTAGAGGGGCGAACAGGAAAACAAGTGACGCTAATGAGAGGGCGATTACTACAGGCAAAAGGGGAGTTGGTTTTTCGGCAAGCAAAAACAAAACAAGCTGTAGAACTTTATCGTCAAGCATTAAAGCAACGAGAACAAATATTAGGTACCGAACATTTAGAAACAGCTCAAACAATCTCGGCATTGGCTGGGGCGGTAAAAGGATTGCATGAGTTTTCTGAAGCAGATGAACTCTACCGTCGAGCGTTTGCTATTTATGAAAAATCATTGGGAGCTGAGCATCCATTTATTGCCACCTTATTAAATAATATAGGTCAGTTGTATTATCTGGAGGGTCGATTTCAAGAATCAGAGAAAGTTTTATTGCGTGCGGTAGCAATAAAAAAACAGCGACTGGGGGAAAGCCATCCACTGTTAGCTGATAGCTATAATCATTTAGGCTATTTATATTATTTACTGGAAAAAGATGAACTGGCTCTGGATTTTTTTTCGAAAGCAATCAAAACCTGGTCAACCCCACCGTTTCTTCGTCCTCGTTATGCTGCTAGTGCTGAGATATGGGTGGCGGTTATTCATCATCGACAAGGGCAGTCAGAACAAGCATTACAGGAATTACAGCAGGCGCTTGTTAAACTGCAAGGTATTTATGGTAAGCAATCGATAGCGACCACTCAGGTTTATCATGAAATGGCGAAAATTCTGCAATTTTTAGGGAAAACTGAACAAGCCGAACAGGCATATAGAAAAGGACTTGAAAGGGCAGGTGTTTTTGAGCAGAGCGATAGATTAGGGCAAATATTAATGCATTCAGACCTGGCAGTACTTTATGCGGCTAATGATGATTTTTCGAATGCTTTAAAGCAAGCGAGAGAGAGTATTGATGGTCTGAAGCTAAGAGTTATGCGGTATTCAGGATTAAGAGCACATGGCTTGAATACCGAGTTAAAGTCTTTACGTCGAGTGGTGGTTAATCATATTGATATTTTATATGAATTAATGCAAAAAACTAAGGGTTGTACGCCGACTATATTTGATTCTGCAGAGGACTGCCCAAGTTATGATGCGCTATTAGATGAATCTTTTAGTAGCGCCCAAATAGCTAGAGCAACCAGTACTGCAAGGGCTTTGTCACAAGTAGCTCAGCGTTTTTCAATCAATCAGGGTGATTTGGCCGAAAAGGTTCGACAGCGTCAGGATTTAATTGATAATTGGCAAGAAATTGATAACCTTTTGTCTTCTATCATGTTCAGTTCAGCAGATAAAAGGGATTTTGAATATGAGCAAAAACTTGTACAACGTAGTCATGTGTTAAAGCAACAGATACAAAAAACAGATGAAGATATAAGAAAAAAACACCCGGATTATTTAGATTTAACTCAACCACTGCCTTTAAGTATTAAACAAGTACAAGACAACTTGTTAGAAAAGCAGGCACTGATTGTTTATCTAATAGGTAAGAAGAAAAGTTATTTATGGGTGGTGACTAAAGAGAAAGCCGAGGTTTATCCTTTAGTTATTAATGAACAACAAATTGAAGCCAGTGTGCGTCAGTTACGTTATGCATTAGATCCTACAAATTTAGAAGGTTCTCCATCACTCTTAGCCGTTCCTGTTGATGAGGCATATTATTTATATCAACGGATACTGGCACCCGCAGAGAAACTTTTGCAAGGTATCAATCATCTTATTATTGTTTCAGATAAGGCTTTGCAAAGTTTACCCCTCGCCGTTTTAGTGACCAAAAAAACACAAGGAAAGATCATTACGCCAGAGGCGCATTTAAATGTTGAGTGGTTGATTAACAGTAAAGCAATATCCCGTTTACCCGCAGTGAGTTCTTTGCAAATTTTGCGTAAGGCAGAAGGGCAAGAGATAAAAGGGAAAAGTCCTTTTCTAGGTATTGGTGACCCTGCATTGGCTAAGTCAGCAGAATTTTTCACGTTACGTAGTAAAGGGAAGCATGCGATACCCAATTTGTTAAGGTCTATTGTAGGTAGCAGTCGTTCAATTGTCGCTGTAGATGTGTTAACCATGATGGAAGAGTTACCTGAAACCGCTGATGAATTACAACAGGTATCTAATATTTTGGGTGGAGCTCAGGAGGATTTGTTTTTACGTAATAAAGCAACAGAAACAATAGTCAAATCATTAGCTCTGGATAAGTATAATGTTGTTCATTTTGCAACTCATGGCTTAATGGCTGGAGATTTTCAAGGTCTCTTTGAACCAGCTTTGGTGATGACATTATCATCTAATGCACAGGACTTTGATGATAATGGCTTGTTGACGACCAGTGAGATAACGCAATTAAATTTTAATGCCAATATGGTGGTTTTGTCAGCATGTAATACAGCAGCAAATGATGGTTCTCCAGGTGCAGAAGGGCTTTCGGGTCTTGCTCGTGCCTTTTTCTATGCGGGAGGCCGAGCTTTGTTTGTTTCAAATTGGGCCGTTGCTTCTGATGCAACAGTGGGTATCACCATTGGCATGTTTCAGCATAAAAAGAACCAATCCGCTATTGGTATGGCTGAAGCGCATCGATTATCAATACTGGATTTGATGAAAGATAAGGAAAACCCCTATTTTGCACACCCAATGTTTTGGGCTCCATTCGTTATTGTTGGATTAGGGGACTAATGAAAGATGAGTAAAGAAAATAAAAATAATGCTTTATTCAAAGAAATTTGGCAGCAGGAATTACGACCTGTTTTTTTTGGCTTATTGAATATTTCATTATTCATTAATTTGCTGGCACTTGCTGTTCCTATTTTTGTATTACAAGTCTATGATCGAGTAGTGTTTCATGCAGGCGTTACAACATTGCAGGGGCTCGTTATTGGTATGGTTTTAGTGTTGATTTTTGATGCCGTCTTAAAAGTCACTCGAGTTAGAAGTTTTCAGCTTTTATCCGCGCGTAATGAGGTGAAATTAACAGGGCGAATTTTTAAACAATTATTTTCCTTACCTTTAAAAAAACTTGAGGAACAGCCTTTATGGTATTGGCAGTCACTTTTTCAAGATGCGAATTTAGTTAGAAATGTATTGGGTGGAGCTACGGCGGCGTTAATTTTGGACTTGCCTTTTGCATTATTGTTTATGCTATTAACCTTTTTAATTGCCCCCCCTCTGGCGTGGCTTTTTTTGCTAGCTTTATTTGTTTTTATTCTATTGGCATTATTTTCCCAGCATACAATACAGCAGCGAACACAGCAGGAACGAGAATGTGTTCAGCAACGGGAAACAATGGTTACAGATATTTTGACGGGTCGAGAAACAGTTAAAATGTTTGATTTGGGCGATTACTGGCAGCAAAAACAAAGTGATTTACAGATTCAAACCATGGCAGCATCAATGGCACGTGGGGAGTCTACTGATTATTTTCGAATTATTTCCCAATCCACTAGTTTGATGTTCACTGTCACATTAACTTCTGTTGGTGCTTTAGCCATTTTAGAGCAAGAAATGACGATAGGCGCACTTATTGCCGCTAATATGTTGGGTTCTCGTTTGATAGCGCCTTTTATTCAATTGGTTGAACATTGGCGAACCTTTGCTCAGTTTTATAAAGCTTTAAACCGATTAAATGCCTTTTTCAAAATCAAGATAGATAAAACTGAGCACCTGTTAGATGTTCCTATTAAAGAGGGAACAGTACATTTGCAAGAGCTGTTTTTTAATTATGATGAACAACAACCCCCCGCTATAGCAGGCCTGGATGGTGTTATTGGGCCGAATGGATTGCATTTGCTGACAGGGCGTAATGGCAGTGGAAAAAGTACATTATTGAAACTGATAGCAGGGTTATATTTGCCAGCTAAGGGAAAAGTTAGTCTGGATCAGGCTGATCTTAGACAGTTTAGTCGGACACAACTTCATCAATTTATTGGCTACCTCCCTCAAAAGATAGAACTGTTTTATGGGACCATTTATGAAAATATTATCATGGGTATGCAGATATGTGAGCAGAATGATGTAATTGAAATCGCAAAGCAAGTTCAATTACATGAATTGGTTACTCAGTTACCGATGGGCTACGAAACCATTTTGCAGGAAGGTGGGCGAGGTGTTTCAGGTGGGATGTTACAGAAAATCGCTTTAACCCGAACATTGATTAGAAAACCAAAAGTTTTATTGCTGGATGAACCGAGTAATAATCTGGATAGTGAAGCAGAAAAAGCATTAGTGAGTTTCTTATCTCAATATGCAGAAAACCATACCGTTATTGTAGCAACTCACAGTCCAGTTATGATTCAGGCGGCTACATCAATGGTTGTTCTGGAACGAGGTAAAGTTGCTATAGCAGGAGCCGTTAGTATGGTAATGGAAAAACTGGCAACTCAAAAGAAGAACAATGAGCGATAGCATAACAGAGATCATTCAACAATTAGAGGATAAGCAATCCATTTTTTTACGTTATGGCTGGTGGATTATTATTGCTTTAATCAGTAGCTTTATTATTTGGGCGGCAATCACCGAAATTGATGAGTTTGCTATTGCAGAAGGCGTGGTCATACCTAGAGAGCAAGTTAAAGTTATTCAACATTTGGAAGGCGGAATTATTGATGGCATCTTAATTAGAGAAGGGGATCTAGTCGATGCAGGACAAGTTTTACTAAAGCTCAATTTGGGTGTTGTTAATTTAAATAGAGAAGAAAAACAGCTGGAGCAGGATGCTTTAATGATAAAGCGAGAAAGATTAAATGCAGAAGTGACTAATATCATGCCTGCCTTTAAAAGCCTGCAAGCACAGAGAAATAAAAATTTAGTTGCAACTGAGCAAGCTATTTTGCAAGCAAGAAAGCATGAAAAAGAATTGGCATTGCTGGTCGCCAAGAAAAAAATTGTACAGCGAAATCTTGAAATTCAAGAGTTGCAAGCCAAGTATTATGCAGTTGTAAATGATTTAAAAATACAAAACCAACAGCTGACTATGCAATCAGATCTGTTAGATCAAGGGTTGATTTCAAAAATTGATTACTTGACCGTTAAGGCTAAAGCGAGCAAAACACGCGGTGAAAAAGCTATTTTATTGAAAGGGATTCCCAAAGCTAAGGCTGCAAAGGAAGAGGCCGAAGCAGAGTATGCTGAAATTATAGGTCAGTTTAAACGAAGAACAATCGATGAATTGAATGACACTGAATTGAGAATTGTGAAGATTAAGTCACTATTGAATGCCGCTAACGAACAAAGAGGCCGAGCTGTTATTCGTAGCCCGATAAAAGGCATCATAAAACAGTTAAGGTTTAATACTTTAGGGGGGGTCATTAGGCCCGGCGAAGCCATATTGGATATTGTACCGCAAACTGATAACTTGATAATCGAGGCAAAACTGAATCCTATTGATCGAGGTTATGTTAGAAAGGGCCAGCTTACCACGGTTAAATTGGCTACTTTTGATTTTGCCAGATATGGAGGGCTGGAAGGGAAAGTTGTTCGTATCGGTGCAGATAGTCAAACAGATAAAATAACTGGGGAATCTTATTTTGAAGTGGATATTAGAACCGCCCTAAATTATTTGGGACGACCTGAACAAAAACTTGCAATTACGCCAGGGATGGGAGTGACAGTAGAGGTCCGAACTGGAGTGAGAACCGTTTTAGAGTATTTATTAAAACCTGTTTTACAAATTAAATACCAAGGATTTAGAGAGCGATAAATAACCCACTTAATCAGAGGTTCCTTAATTACCTGAATGTTTTGAACACAGTTAAACTGTGTATCATAAAAATAAAAACCATAATTATTATATTTACTAAGTAGAAGAATGACAATTTTTAACTATTTCGATTCAAAAACCAACAAAATACTCGCTGCGAAGGCGTTTTTTCTAAGTTTGGCTTTTAACGTTTCTGTTGTCTCTGGACAGCCCTTAGAAGAGGAAATTAACCAGCTAGTGTTATTACATCCTGAAATCATTTCAGAGCGTTTTAAAGTTGAAATTGCAGAAGCAGAAGAGGAGGCTGCATATAGTAATTATTACCCCACTTTAAATGCATCGGCTCAAACAGGTTTTCAAAGCTATCAAGATACAGGCAGGGATGTTTCTTCTGATCTTAATCATAGTAAATATCGGTTTCAGTTAACTCAGAATTTATTTAGAGGACAGCGCGATAAAGTGGCTACAGTGGGTGCTGAAGCTAATAAAACTTTAAAAGAATGGTCGGCTTTAAATGTTGAAAATGATTTGATTTATAAGGGCATTTATACCTATCTAAATGTGTTGCAATATCATGAAATGTTATTGATCATTAATAATAAAGTGGAAGTTTTAAAGCGTTTTATTGAGTTAAAAAAACAAGGTCAATTATCTGGTTCGGGTACAGTGATTGATATTTATGAAGCGTCACTTTCTTTACAGCAGGTTCAAGAGCAACGGTTAAATATTGATGGAAAATATAGAGCTGCTTTTAGGCAATATCAAAATACTTTTGAACATGACCCCGTGATTGGGGGAATGGTTTTACCCACGAAACTGCAATTAAAAGTATTTGACTCATTGGAGCAAGCTTTGGAAGTGGCAAAAACAAATAATGCTCAGTTAGCGATGGCGGGGCAAAGAATTGATATTGCAGAACAAGAAAAGAAAGGTGTCTTAGGAAAGTATTCACCAGAAATTGATGTTGTAGCCGCTTATGAAAGAGAAACAAATTTTCAAGGTGTGGAAGGGACAAAGACAGATACGTCGGTCTTTGTTAAGCTAAATTGGGATTTTAATGTGGGCAATCAGTTGGGCGATCACTATAATTCTGCCACTAGAAAGCTCTCTTCAGAGAAGTATGCTTTTCGGGCGATGGACAGGGGCGTTACCGAAAAAGTTAAGCTAGCATGGGAAAAAAAGCAGGTATTGCAGCGCCGCCTAAATTTATCCACAGAAACCTTGAAAATTGCTAATGAAATATATCAAGCGAGGAATAAGCAAAATAAAAAAGGAAGTGGTAATGAGGTTGATTTATTAAACGCAAAGTCAAAGCTGTTAGGTGCAAAAACAGCTTTGGTTAATGTTACTTTTGAAGCATTAAAATCATCATATGAATTATTACATGCAATAGGTTTGTTACAGGTAGAATTTAAGGCGAGTTAAATAATTTGTGTTGATTCAGATGTAATCAGACACGTGTGTTCTGGTCTAATGATAGCGGACTGAAGTCCGCTGCAGCAGCATTCTAGATTCTCATTTTGTTTTAACCTGAGTTTGAGTTATAGCCAAGTAAAAAAATGATAGTTCTCTGGTTTTTCTTTCGACCCTGTTCTTCTTTTTACTTATATCGCCTTTATGACTGATAAGCACCGAGATTAATTTGGCATAATCGTAAACGACGTTAGGTCGTATAATGCTATAAACAGTAGAGCACAGCTTCCCGCTACTTTAATGTCGTTGTGTGAGAACGAGTATTGCCTGTATTCATGCCTAAAAAAATGATTCAACCACTGAGCTTTATGAAAACAAAAATCACTCCTGTTTTTTTTCAAACAATATTATTAATATGTTTTCTTTTTATGCTTTCTGCATGTACATTTGACCCTCACCCTAGTACAGATAATCAGCAACAGGGAGAGATAAAGGATTGGGAGCCAAAAATTTATTCACACTTTGGCATTAAACACGCTGTATATGAATCAATTCACAATAACAAAGATAAACCCGCTATTATCCTGTTACACCAGCTTCCAGGGTTATCAAAAGAAACATTAGATTATGCTGAAACTTTAACCCCTTCCTTTTCAGTTTATGTTCCACTATTATTTGGTAACGTAAATATGAACAACCTTATTTATGGTTTTTTTCTCTATTTATTTTCTCCTGAATGGCATTCAGGAGAAAACAAACCCATTTATGAATGGGTGCGTCAACTGACAGTAGATATAGAAAAACAACACCCTGGAAAGCATATGGGCGTTATCGGTATGTGCCTTACAGGCGCATTACCTCTTGCATTATTAGAAAATACAGCCATCAATTCAATCGTAGTAAGTCAACCCAGCCTACCCTTAATTTCATTTAATCATATCAGCAGGGCCTCGCTGGATTTATCAGCCCACGAATATAGCATTGCTAAACAACGCACACTTTCTGGGCAGGTAAAGATATTAGGGTTAAGGTTTCAACAAGACCCATTAGCCGCACGAGAAAAATTAACAACACTTAACACAGACTTTTCGACAGCCTATATTGATTTAGAAATTTGCAAAGATGAGTATAAAAAAAATAATATTCAGCAAAGAGCTCATTCGGTGTTAATAGATGAATGGAACGAAAACCTAGAAAGCACCAACCCAATAAAAATTAGAAGGCAACAAGTACTCCAGTTTTTTAATAAGCGCTTGCTAAAACAGAATATACCGCTACCCGAAGCACGAAGCTGTATCACTGGGAATGTTTTAAAATAAATAAGGAAGTAAGAAGTGAGTTATAAAATATGATTTACTCTTCTTGTATTTTTACTATTTCATCAGCATCTATCGAATAGATTAATAGGAACGTAGACCGTGGTAAGCACCCAGGTAAAATGAACTTAACAAAAAAATACCGTCATTCCTGCGTGCTCTTAGCAGGAATCCATAAGACCTAAGTAGTAGATTCCCGATAATAAAACTCGGGGATAACGAAAATAAAAATGTTAAGTTAATTGTGCTTGCCTACTTATGACGATCTTTTTCTGTATCTGAAAAATCATAGAACTTATTATAATTATTCTTGTATATGTCAGATAGAATTTCTAAGTCTGTTGGTATTTTTATTGATAGCTTAATGCAAAGTTCATCAGCTTGTCTGGTGGAACTTTGAGTTATAAAAACTTATTGTAAGTACCGTGTTTACTTTCCTACTCAAAACCTAAAATGCTGTTAAAAGGCTCATAAAAAAATCATGACTACCACATAACTAGATTTCTCCAGCCTGTTCAAGAATTGTTTTGTAAACTCGCTGTGAATACCATCTACCTTTAATTATCATTTCATCAAGTAATGGCTTTAATGCTGGAATAAGCCCTTTTTCTTTTGCTCTCAGCAATATTGATAATGTTCTGACAACATTTAACTCGCTTGATTTAGCAACCTTATGAGCGATATTTTCATCAATAATAACAAAATCAGCCTTTATTTCTTTTGCCAGAATAATTGTTTCTGTTTCTCCTAAATCTAGCTGAGTTAGCAAAAAGTCACGATAGGTTATTCCTTTGATACTCTGTACTTTAATGTAATCAGTATCAATTTCATTGTATCCATAACCTTGTTTGGCTTTTATTTCGTTATAAACAGCCTCGGCAACTATAATTTCTCCAAAAACATCTTTAAGAAGCTCAAGTTTACCTATGGATGCAAGTGAAATAAGAGGTGTAGTATTGGCAACAACTTTCATGGAAGTTGTTTACTAGCACTAAAAATTTCGTCAATTTCATCATCGTTATAATCAAAAATAGCTTCCCCTTCTGTTTTTAATTTAAAGATAAAGTCAATTTTATTGTAGCCTGCTAATTCAGCCGCTTTACCTAATGATAATTTTCTGCGTTTATACAGCATTAGTGCAGATAGATATACAAGCTCTCGGGAAAATTCTTCTGTTGATTCCTTGAGTGAAAATAAAATGCTCTCTTTAACAGGAATAGATAGATTGATGGTTTTATCTAGCATAATGATAACCTTTTTAGTTTTACCTTAACTTTGTTATAAAAAATAATATTTATTCTTTTTCAAGTTTTGGTAATAAAATAACTATTAATATTTAGTGATTGATGCCTTATTGAATATTCTGTTTTCGCCAATTATCAATAGCAGTACAGAGTCCATCTGCTTATCCTGATTGTTTTTTGATATTCTTGCTTTGTAGTATAGATTATTATGACTTTTAATTGTAGAGACAAAGCAAGGGTATAAATTAAAATGACAAAGGAAAGTGCCACTTTAAACTGCCAAGCTAACAATAGGATCATCTAAGAAAATATACGAGCACTAATTTTAAAGTTTGTTGCCTAAGTATTAACTTACTTACTTACTGTATTCAGCACTAAACTTGGCAAACATCAGAACTCAGCTCTGCCCCTTTGTATTTTTATCATTTGCTGCACCCTAATTACTGATATTGACGTCATTTTGCATGGCTGGAATTATAGAGCAGAAGAAAGTATCGATCAATTTCGATACCATAACCTGAAAATAACTTGCTGTGCTCAGCGTCAGGACTACGCATTAGAAGAATAAAGGCAAGTTGATTGCCAAGGTATAAAAATATTGATAGTTATCTAGTTTACTTTCTTTCTGCTATTTCAAGTTGGCTGACACCCATGATTTTTGTTAGCTGTTGATTTAATATTTGATACCCTATAAAAAAATGATACATAAAGAAGGCTAAATTCTCGTTGAGCTTCTCTTAGCTTTTTTACATGATCACTACCAAAAGAATTACCAGTGAAATCAAACAATGATAATGCCTCTGTAATTTTGCCATCTAATTTGACAGCTATTTCATAGGCATTATGGTCTTTCAACATCTGACAAATAGCAATTCCTTCAGCTAAAACGACTTTTCGGCTTTCTACAGATAGAACAATGTAGTCGTCTGAAACAAGCTTTGCTAAGTCGCTTTTGATGTGGTTCGCTGTTCTTTCTTCGGTTACCAACCCAATATATGTGTGGAAAACCGACTCGACCTTTGCGTACATTGGACTATATGTATCTTGAAGCTTTGAAACAGCAGTATTATTTCTCTTTAACTCTTCCATAGCAAATGAGGTGGAGCTTTGAAGGTTTGCTACCTCAAGGTCTTTATCTTTTGTGATTGCTGCAATATTTTCTTGAATTTCACCAGTTTTTCTGGACTGCAGATAGCCAAAAGCCATACCTGCAATTGCTACAAAATAAGGTCCTATTGATTTAATAAGTTCTACACAATTGCTTGCAGTTTGTTCAACTTCCGACATTTAAACTCCTTTTGCAGCTAACAATTTATTATCTCAACCCAAACATTATACGCTCTAACATTAAGTGCATTTCAATAATGCTATTTGAAGTCAGTAACACTAAACGGGATAACATACATTTAATACATGATTAACAGGTATGGAAAATATTTATCGCCTAGTCGTCAGTTAAACTCAAAACTAATTTGCAAATGTGTTCGATCTCATTTGAGTAACTACAAATAATTGAAGTGCTAAAGGTTACCTTAATTTGTGCTGGCTTAAAACATCAAAAATAGGTGTGGCCTGTTTTAATTTACCTACTGCCCCAGGGACAATAAATAGCTCATCACTCGCTAAGTTTTTTGATACGGCCCAGGCTGTCGTTGCTGGTGGCTTTGAACTGGTGTTGGCGCTAGTCGAAACGATAGGGCCTTCATTTTCTTCACACAATAATCGAGCGATAGGGTGGTTTGTTACTCTGACGGCTAAAGATGAATGTTTGCCTGTGAGCCATTGAGGAACCCAGGGTTGTGCAGGAATTATCCAGGTAACAGGGCCTGGCCAACTGGATTGGACACGAGCAACAATGTCGTCGGTTAATTGTAGGTAAGGATCAAGTTGTTCAAGGGATGATGCGATTAAGATCAGCCCTTTATCAACGGAACGCTTTTTTAAAGCTAAAAGTTTTAATACCGCTTCTTCATCAAGAGGATTGCAGCCTAAGCCATAAACAGCTTCTGTAGGGTAAGCAATGACTTCACCCTCATTCATTTTTTTTACTGCAAGTCGAAGTTTAAAGGGAGAATATTTGGTAGGCATTTTAGGTATGTATTAAGTTAAAAAATTGACATAGAATGCGCATCATTTTTAAATGATGCGCATTCTAAAGTCAGTGTCCTCAATATAGAAGCCTAACTTAAGACTTTCATAGGTCTGTTTCTTTAGTTCTTAGCGGGTTCTTTAGGCCCGTTAATGTCCTCTGGGTCACCTTCATAGGGTGTTGCATATTTGCATTCCTTTTGAGGGCAGACTTTTTCAGGGCCTCGTCTCTTGGTCGATTTTAAGGTTAAAACAGGCCAGTTACAGTCAGGACAGCTTTCTTTTACAGGGGCATTCCACAAGGCATAATCACATTTAGGATAACCCGCACAAGAATAAAATATTTTTCCGTAGCGTGACTTTCGCTTAAGGATATTATCTTTATTACATTGAGGGCATTCAACACCAGTATCTAAAGGTTTTTCTAAGGGTTCTATATGTTTACATTTTGGATATGCGCTACAACCAATAAACTTACCATAGCGACCTGTTTTAATGATAAGGTCTGATTCACATTTAGGACAGCTTCTACCTTCAACGATTTCAGGTGCCTCCGCTTCAGTGCCATCATCATTTAGATTGCGGGTATATGAACAAGTAGGGTAATCAGTACAGCCAATAAAGCGGCCATTTCGACCTAATCTAATGGATAGCTGTTTTCCACATTCAGGACATTTTTCATCAATTGCTTCCTGAGTCACATCTTTACGCTGAACGCTTTCTTCTTTTTCCGTAATAAGCTTGGTAAAAGGTGTCCAGAAAGCTTGCATTAAGGGAACCCACTCCTTCTCTCCACGAGCAACCGCATCCAGCTCATCTTCTAAATTAGCAGTAAAATCATAATCTACATATTTAGTAAAATGATCAGTTAAAAATTTATTAACAATTCTACCTACGTCTGTTGGGCGGAAACGTTTAGTTTCTAAAGTGACATATTCTCTATTTTGTAAGGTAGAGATAATAGCTGAATAAGTTGATGGTCTACCAATACCATGTTCTTCAAGTGATTTAACTAAACTAGCCTCACCAAAACGAGGTGGTGGCTCTGTAAAATGTTGAGTGGCAATGATGTCATTAAGGGGGACTGGACGGCCTTCTTCCATCGGTGGTAGAAAGCTTTCTTTATCATCACCTTCTTTACTGTCATCTTTACCTTCAAGGTAAACAGCCATAAATCCAGGCTTGTGGATAGTTGAACCTGTTGCTCTAAAAATATTGTCTTTACTTCCACAGCTTAAATCAACCGCCACCTGATTAAGTGTGGCATGGATCATCTGGCAGGCAACAGTCCTCTTCCAGATTAACTCATACAGCTTAAATTGGTCGGAGGTTAAATTGGATTTGATTTTCTCTGGTAAATTAAAGGCAGAGGTGGGGCGAATTGCTTCATGCGCTTCCTGTGCATTTTTAGACTTGGTTTTAAAAGAGCGTGGAGCTTTTGGTACGTTTTCTTTACCGTATTTTTCTGCAATGAGCTCTCGTAATTGCTCCAGCGCTTCTTCAGATAAATTAACGGAATCGGTACGCATATAAGTAATTAAGCCTGCGGTTTCCCCACCAACTTCAATACCTTCATATAGTTGTTGAGCAACCATCATGGTTTTCTTGGTTGTAAACCCCAGCTTTCTATTGGCTTCTTGCTGTAGTGTTGAAGTAATAAAAGGCGCGGCAGGATTACGTTTACGCTGCTTTTTTTCCAGTTTTTCAACCAGTAATTGACCATCTGCTGCTGACAATAATGTTTGCTTAACTTTTTCTGCACGCTCTTCAGCAGTGATGCTGAACTGTTTTAGCTTTTCACCTTCAAAATGAGTGAGCTTGGCTTTAAAGGCTTGTTCTTGTGTTTTTAATTCAGCAGTATGCGACCAGTATTCTTTTTTCTCAAAGGCTTCGATTTCTAGCTCACGCTCAACAATCATCCTCAGTGCTGGGCTCTGTACCCGTCCTGCTGATAAGCCGCGGCGAATTTTTTTCCATAATAGAGGGGATAAATTAAAGCCCACTAGATAATCTAATGCCCGTCTCGCTTGTTGGGCATTCACCATATTCAGAGATAGCTCTGTTGGATTGGCTATGGCCTCGGTGACCGCTTTTTTTGTGATCTCATGAAAAACGACACGTTGAACTTCTTTGTTTTTTAAAGCTTTTTTTGCTTTTAAATGTTCAAAAACATGCCAGGAAATGGCTTCCCCCTCTCTATCGGGGTCAGTCGCAAGATATAAAGTATCGGCTTTTTTTACCGCTTTGGTAATTTCTTGTAAGTGGCGTTGATTTCGATCAATGATTTGGTATTTCATTGCAAAATCGTGCTCGGTATCCACGGCACCTTCTTTTGGGATTAAGTCTCTAACGTGACCATAGGAGGCGAGTACCTGAAAATCTTTTCCCAGATATTTTTCAATGGTTTTACATTTTGCAGGTGATTCTACAATGACAAGGTTTTTACTCATGATCAACTTAGGAATTTAATGTAAAAGGGCTGGAGTTAGGTCGTAAACAATGTCTTCCATTCTAGAAAAGGCAAGATCGTCGTCAGACTGGCTTAATAATACCATTAATACGGTCCATTTTAGCTCGTCAACAGCGATAGTTGGGTTGTCGACGGCCATTACTCTATCAATCACAATTTCTCGTGTGGTGGGGGTTAATATGCTGCTATGCTCCAAGAATAATAATAGGTTTTGACACTCTATATCCAGTTTAACTTCTTCTTGTGGGCAAAAAATACGGAATGCAGATGAAACACTTGGCTTAATGGTACTTTGTTCGGTTAAGGCTTCAAGCCAGTCAAATGCATTGTTAACTTCATTAGGTTCAAAACCTGCTTGAAGTAATTCTGTTTTAATCCCTTCGGAATCTGGATTCAGATCGATAGCATCATCCAAATAGTTTTCAAAAAGATAGATTAATACATCAAATATATTTTCTTTCATAATACCTGTTTATTTAATTCTCATATAGCCACCAGGGGTGCTTGCAATACAACCTTGTAATTCCAGCATAAGAAGCATTGAAGAGATTGCTTCCACAGAAAAACTTGATTCTTGCACCAGCCAATCGACAGATGTGGGGCTAAACATAATGAGATTCAATAGATTTTGCTGCTCTAGGTCAAGTGTTGATTTCAAAATTTCAGGCTCAGTTTCTTCAGGTTGTTGATTATATAAAGATAATTCATCTAAAATATCCTGAGTATTTTCAACTAATTTAGCACCTTCCTTAATTAATGCATTGCAACCTCGTGCTAAAGGGTTATGAATAGAGCCGGGAATGGCAAACACTTCACGATTTTCTTCTAAAGCCATTCGAGCGGTAATAAGCGATCCGCTTTTTCTTGCGGCTTCGACAACTAATAGGCCGATACAAAGGCCGCTAATGATTCGGTTCCTTCTGGGGAAATGATTGGCTTTTGCTGTTGTGCCTGGTGGGAATTCAGAAATGAGTAACCCTGTTTGGGCTATTTGGGTTGCCAGATCTTTATTTTTTGCCGGATAAACCCTGTCCAGGCCTGTGCCCGTGACAGCAATAGTACGGCCATTTATGTTTAATGCACCTAAATGACTTGCTGCATCGATACCTAAGGCTAAACCACTGGTGATAGTAAAACCATGTTGAGCCAATGATTGAGAAAACTCAACGGCTGTCTGTTCCCCTAGTGGTGACGGGTTTCTGCTTCCTACAATAGAAATTTGAGTTTGAGTCAGTAATTCTTGATTACCCTTGGTAAATAGTAGTGGAGGAGGGCTGTTTATTTCTTTTAATTGTGAAGGGTAAAGTGAATCATAAAGAGTGATAACCGCGTTACCCTTTTGTTTAACCCATAATAAATCATTTTCAATTAATGCCCAATCGGGTGCTTTAATAAAATCAATGCTTTTTTGTTGTAGGCCAAGAGTGGATAGTGTTGTCTGTGATTGAGAAAAAAGCTGTTCTGGAGAAAATGAAGCAAGAGTATTAATAAATGTTTTGCTACCAACACCAGGCGCTCTTAATAAAGCGAGCCAATATTTAAGTTGATCTTCTGAAGGAGGGGATGGGGTCACAAAAATGAATGATTGATGAGTTGCTCACATCCTTGTGAGCTTGTTTAATTTAAGGGTTTTGAACTTTATCAAATACATGAATTGCCTGGTTCGCTTCAAGCACTAAGGCATAGCTCACCCGATCAAATGAGCGAAAAATCATTAGTACCCCAGCAATTTCATTAGGCAATTGTACGGTGGCGTTTTTTTGAGTACTAAAGGGGTCTTTAACGACACGGCCGTGGTGATAAATATCCAGTATATGCCCAGATTTTAGGTTGTCAGTAAGGCCTTTATCAATAACAACAATATTATGTTGACCGATTTGAGAAACACCATCAAGTACACTGATAATATTGCCATTGACTGGGTGTTCAGGTGGTTTGGGGTAAAAGTTAAGCGCTAGATGATTGTCGTTGCTACCCATTAAGCGGTCGCCTCTACTTATGTTACTTGCAGACTTAGTAATCATCAGTGTGGCTGGATCCCCTGACCTTTCTATTGTGGCATCCGCAATATATTTTGCTTCATAACCTAAAATTTCTTTGGTTTCAGGGTTAATATAAACTTCACCTTGACGATAGATAGTGTAGCCAAGACTTTTGGGCTCTTTAATTGAGCGGACATAAACTCTGTCCCCCGCGCCAGCTATTAAATGTTCGCCAGCAATCTCAATGACATAAGGTGATGCACTTAATTCAGTTGCATTAACAACTTTTGGAGAGGTTAAGAATTGAGAAATGGCATCTGTCGGGATGTACTTAATTGCTTGGTCCAGTCCTGACTCTCTAATATGCGGTTTAATCCCACCATGCTTTGAAAAACTTAGCCTGGCTTTTCCATCAACAATGGAGAAGTAAAGAGTGTTGCCTGGATAAATTAAATGAGGGTTTTTAATTTGAGGATTATTGCTCCATAAATCTGGCCATTGCCAAGGGTTTTCAAGAAACTTCCCAGAAATGTCCCATAATGTATCTCCTTTTACGACGACATATTGATCAGGGTGGTTTGGGTTGATTTGAAGGGTATCAGCCCAAGTACTTGCACTGAATAGCAAAGGTACTAATAATCCCAAGGTTTTTCGAAAAGCCATATTTATATTATCCTAATGAATTTAGACTATTTGACTATCAAGTTTAGCTTAATTTAACTGAAAATCTAGGTAAATCTCTAATTAATAAAATTTTAAAAATAAAAAACAGCCATTAGTTTTTATAAATATTTTGGAAAAATGTGGATTATGAAATGAGGGGGAGAAAGTTTCTAAAGACTATCAAGACAGGGGAGGTTAAGGCAAGGGGCTATCTGGTTTTAAAAGCCTCCATCTAAGCAAATGAAATTTGGCTTAGATGGAGGGCTTATTTATCGAACTGCTTTGCAGTTTGAACTCACTGTACCTTCGTCGGCATCAACAGTAAAACCACCTTTTCCTTCAAAAAAGCCATGATAGCCTTTTACTTTAATTCTACAATTAACAATCTGGTTTCTACCATGAACGTCTTCTACAGACATATCATCATCCTGTAAATATTCACCTTTACAGGTGGCTAGCACAAAGTTTTTATTCATTGTCAGCTTGGTTTCAGACTTGCCCTGGTAAGAAAAGTCATTTCCTTCTGATATCATGTGGCACATATCTTTCATGGTATTGATACCTAAGAAGGGGCCTTCATGATCCCCCATACCACCCATGCCACCCATAGCGTTTACGTTAATTGAAGCGACTGTTAAGCCAAGAGCTAAAAGATACATTTTTTTCATGATTTTATTTTTTGGTTTGGGTTGATTTAAGGGGCAGGATAAGGCCTGCCCTGAGATAAAATGATTAATTAAAGTAAGTTACCCTTTTGATCAATTGCATTTAATTGATCGCCATTAGGGTCTATCCTTTCTTCCGCATCTGGAATCCATTGCCCTAAACATTCTCGATCTTGTGTACAGGGGTCAGTTAAGGTTTTTAAAAATGCGATTAAATGGCGGATTTCTTTATTGGACAGGTCAATGGTTTCTAAAGCAAAGTTATCAGCGTCTAGTGCTTCTTCGGTATTCGCTGTCATTTGCTCCATATTACGAATATCTACTTGAGTTAGTTGTTGCTCGTCATAATTTGCAATGGCATCAGGTGCATTTAAATGATGTTTAATCACTGCTTTTAAAGAAGTGTAAGCGCCTGCATGAGACCACGGGCCAGTAACTTCAACATTAAGAAGTGAAGGGGTTCTAAAGGCAAACATATCTTCTGTTAAACTTGTTTCACGAGCTCGGCCGTAATCGTTTGATTTGTCTTCACCATCACCTTTTCCTGGACCAATTTGTGGCATCGCCAGATTATAAAAGCTTTCATCAGTGAAGAAGTCACCCGAATGACAGCTAGAGCAATTTGCGCCTCCATTTGAGCTGGATGTGTAAAACAGGATGGCTCCTTTCTTAGCTTTTTTGGAGATGGCCTTTTTGTTTCCTTCGATGTACTGTTTCCATGGTGTATTAACAAATGCTTGAGAACGTTCATATTCTGCAATCATCATCGATACATTTTGTTCGGTGATGAGTTCTTCGGCACTGCCATCAGGCGTTGATAATGCAACTTTAAATTTATCTAGCCAATGATCGGTATCAACCAGAGTATAGCCTTCAGCACCATAGCCACCGAGACGGCCAGCAAGTAATTCTCTAATGGTCTGATTGGTATAGCCTGTATGATTAAAGCCTTTCATTTCCTCGTTTGAAGTCACAGGAAACCGAGCTTGTGCGTGTACCAGATTATTTCCTGCGAGAGGATCTGCTTCACCATAGGCAGAGTCAGGTGTTCTTATGCCTGCTTCTCCTGATCCATTGGCTCCAGGTGTTTTATCAAGACTTTCTACACGGCCATCATGAAACTGGAATTTATCCCAGATGACGGTATTAAATGTAGTTGGTGCATTTCTTGGGACAGGTGGGCCCCCTTCATGGTTATTCTCCGCATCATCATTAGTACGTCCAACGCCTAATAAATCAGTTGTGTCGGCTTCTACTCCGATGGGTAATGATAAGTTATCTCCGCCACCTAAAACTGGGTGATGGCAGGCGACACAGGCTGAATCAAATTCACCGCCTAATGATTTGGAAAAGAATAAGTCCATGCCTAACTGGGCTTGGGGGCTACTAATATCCGGTACGGTTCGATTGAGTAATGGGTTGCCTGTTAACGCATTTGACTTGATTATTTTTCTGAGCTGTTTGTCTAGTTTTTTTGAGTGATGTTTGTTGTGGTTTTTTTTATGCTGATGATCATCTTTATCGCCAGCTAATGTAGAATTATTAACATTGGCCATGGCTAATATAGATAGCGCTATAATTATTTTTTTCATTGGCTTTTTATCTCCTGAAAGGTTCGGGTGTAGTGCCTTTCAATGATTGAAATCAATGAACTGCTGAACTATTCTAGATAAAAGGTATGGCTAAAATATGTCATAAGGCGGTTAATTTGTAACAAAATGTAACAATCAGCTTAAAGGTCTATTTACGGAAGTAAAACAGAGGTAGAATCAGAAAATAAAATAAAAATTAAGGTGTTTGATTGAGTTACGCAAATAAAATAAAGATTCTGGTCGTTGATGATGATGTGGAGATATGTAAATTACTCTGTCAATATCTTGATCAACAAGGTTTTTTAGTCGCATCAGTAGCGAGTGGAATAGCGCTGGATGATTATCTTGCTCAGTCAGCAGTTGATTTGATTATTCTTGATTTAATGTTGCCCGGTGAAGATGGCCTAAGTATTGTTAAACGCTTAAATGGCAGCATGCAGATACCGATTATCATGTTATCTGCGTGTGGTGAAGATATAGATCGTATTATTGGCTTGGAAATAGGCGCTGATGATTATTTGGCCAAGCCTTTTAATCCAAGAGAATTACTTGCTCGAATCCGGTCTGTATTACGGAGACGAAACATTGAAAAAACGGATAGTGTTGAAGATAAGGAAGATCGCTATACATTTGGTGATTTTATTTTTAATACCAGCAGTCAGTCTCTTTATCGTAAGGGTGATAAAGTGATTTTAACCAGTGGTGAATATTCTTTACTGAAGATTTTTGTAGAAAACCCTCGGCGGGTTTTAAGTAGAGATGATCTTTTGGAAAAGCTTAAAGGCTACGATTGTGCTCCGTTTGATCGTAGTGTTGATGTAAGAATTATGCGCTTACGTCAAAAAATTGAAACAGATACTGCAACGCCTCTTTATATCCAGACAGTCTGGGGGAAGGGGTATCAATTTATATCTCATCAGGGGGTGGAGTGAAGTTTTTTCGACGCTATAATACGCTTTATCTTAACACCAGTTTAACCTTGGTATTTGGTCTTCTCAGTTTTACCTTGATATCTCTGGTTTTGATCTTTCATTTTATCCTAGGGCCTATGGCGAATAGAGCTGCGGATGATTTGGGCGGTTTAATGCATATTCTCAGTAAATCATGGATTTCTCTACCAGAGGGTAAAAAACCAGCTTTTCAAATGCATTTACGTGAACATCACCAGTTGTTTATTACTGATGATAACGTCCCTGTTACAGATATAACACTTACATACCCTTTTATTCCTCGGCTGGAAAAAGCCTTACATCACCATACCGGGAAGGTTATTAGTATTAAACAGGATGTGAATAAAGATCAATGTTTTTGGGTGTTTATTCCTCAGGCTGAGCATCAAGTAAGGATAGGTTTTTTACATGAGCGTTTGGGTCCGCACCCCTCTAAGGCCGTAATGGGGATTTTAATTGCGGGTTGCCTACTTATCTTAATTACAACCATTCTTTTAGTTCGTCGTATTACTCACCCCATCACAACCTTATCTAAGGCCGTTAATTTGGTGGGTTCTGGGCAATTAACAACCAAAATACCTGAGTCGGGTAGTAAAGAATTAGTTATGGTCGCGCGTAATTTTAATAAAATGACCAAAGAAATAAGCCTGTTAATTTCAAATAGGAATATTCTTTTTGGTGGCATTTCACATGACTTGAGAACCCCCATTACCCGTATTCAAATTGCTCTAGAACTAGTTGAGACTACTAAAAATTCATCTTTAATATCAGGTATGCGAAATGATCTTAATGAAATGGAGATCCTGATTAAGCACGCATTAGAATTAGTTAGGGGAATGAGTAAGCAGCATGCAGTAACTGTTGAAATAAAGGAAATTATTGGTGAAATAGTTTCAAATTATCAAAGACAAAACTATATCATTAACTGGAATAAATGTTTTTGTGGGCATTGTAAAATTGAAGTCAATGCATTGCGACGCGTGCTATGCAATTTACTTGATAATGCTTTTCGTTATAGTGAGCAAAAGCCCGTTGAACTCCATTGTTCAATAAATAAAGGTAAATTTATTGTTAGAGTGTTAGATCAAGGGCCTGGTATTCCCTTTGATAAGTTAGATGCCGTTTTTCAACCGTTTTATCGACTGGATGTGTCTCGTAATATGCAAACAGGAGGAAGTGGGTTGGGTTTGGCAATTGTTCAGCAGTTATGTGATATTCATCATTGGAAGGTTCGATTATTATTGAGAGAACAGGGCGGATTAGAAGCTAGGCTGGAAATTCCTGTTAAAAATTAGAGAGTGATAATCGAGGGTGTGTATTGTATCGGGCTAGTCTGAATTGAGTGTGTATGAATTGCTTGCATGAAATGTAGGTCAGTCATGTTAACGATTTTTATATAAAAATCAGCTGTTAATTGTAATGTTTGTTTAGATTTTATTCACAATCAGCTAAAATCCCCTTCATTATATATTTTAAAAATGGAGTGTTGGTTGAGTATTCTAACCGTTCTTGAGTTTCCTGATAAACGTCTACGTACCAAAGCAAAAAAAGTTACTGTTTTTGATAAAAAGATCAGCACATTAGTTGATGATATGTTTGAAACTATGTATGACTTTAAAGGGGTGGGATTAGCGGCTACTCAGATTGATGTGCATCAACGAGTGATTGTGGTTGATGTCAGTGAAGAAAAAGATGAGCCTTTATGTCTAATTAATCCTGAGATTATTGAAGCCCAAGGAACGGAAGAGTCTGAAGAAGGCTGTTTATCTGTGCCTGGTTTTTTTGAAATGGTCACTCGGGCTGAGAAAGTTAAAATTAAAGCGTTAGATAAGCAAGGTAAACCTTTTGAGCTAGAGGCAGATGACTTGTTATCTGTTTGTATTCAGCATGAAATTGATCATTTAGATGGCAAGTTGTTTGTTGATTATATTTCAGCTTTCAAAAGAAATAGAATCAAAGCTAAGTTGGATAAAATCCATAAGAAAGAGGCTAAAAAACGATGAAAATTATATTTTCAGGAACGCCTGATTTTGCTGTACCCGCTTTGCAGATGTTGATTGATTCCAGGCATGAAGTTTGTGCCGTCTATACTCAGCCTGATAGACCCTCTGGTCGGGGGCGAAAATTAACCCCTAGCCCCGTTAAAAAGCTGGCTTTAGAAGCAAATATCCCAGTATTTCAGCCTGAATCATTAAAAACTGAAGAGGATATTAAGCAGTTAGAATCACTTGATGCGGATCTGATGATTGTGGTTGCCTATGGTCTTATGCTACCCCAGGCGGTATTGGATGCACCCAAACAGGGATGTATCAATATCCATGGTTCATTATTGCCTCGTTGGCGTGGAGCTGCCCCTATTCATCGGGCCGTTATCGCTGGGGATGATAAAACGGGGGTGACCATTATGCAGGTAATTAAAAAGCTGGATGCAGGGGATATGTTACACAAGGAAGAATGTGTGATAGAGCCGCATCATAGCAGTAGTGACTTACATGATAAATTATCTGAGCTGGGTGCAATCGGGCTAGAAAAAGTGTTGGCTCAAATTGAACAAGGGACATTAGTGGCTAAGATTCAGGATGAAAGTCTGGTGACTTATGCGTCTAAGCTAGAAAAAACTGAATCTTTATTAGATTGGAATTTATCAGCGATTGAATTAGATCGAAAAATTAGAGGGCTGAATAGTTGGCCTGTCGCACAAACGGTTTTCGACGGCAAAGTTTTACGCGTGTGGAAGGCTGTTCTTAGTGAATGTGAGCATGAGTTACTAGCTGGAGAAGTAAGTAAACAAGGTAAACGCATGATTGTGGGGACTGGTCAGGGTTGCGTTGATTTGTTAGAGGTGCAATTGCCTGGAGGTAAGCGGATGCAGATTCATGCCTTTTTAAATTCTCATGATGTTGAAGGTATTAAATTAGGATGACTAGTTTAAGAAAACAGGCGGCGGCCGTCTTGTGTAAAGTAGTTAAAGAGGGACAGTCTTTAACCGTTGCTTTGGATAGTGCGCTTGAGTCGGTGGCTGATGCTAAAGATAGAGCCTTTATTCAAGCTTTATGTTATGGGGTGGTACGACATTATCATCGATTGGATTTTATCTTGCAGCAATTGCTTAGCAAGTCTTTAAGGAATAAAGATACCGATATAAAAATGTTGTTATTGATTGGGATTTATCAATTGCAATATATGCGAGTGAAAGCGCATGCTGCGGTTTCTGAAACTGTTTCAGCAGCCAAGAAGAAAAGTTGGGCCAAGTCTTTGATTAATGGTGTGCTTCGTCAATATATGCGAGAACAGGTGCAGCTTGAAAAGCAAGCGGATGAAAATGTTATTGCGGCTAGTTCGCATCCAGAATGGTTGATTAATAAAATAACGATAGACTGGCCCGAACAGGCTCAAGCTATCTTAGTAGAGAATAATAAGCAGCCACCTATGGCTTTGCGAGTCAATTTAAGTCAAAGTGATTCGCAAAGTTATCTAAAATTATTGGCTGAACATTCCATTTCTGCGCAGACGGTTTCTTTTTGTTCTTCGGCTATTATTTTAGAGCAACCTGTTGCTGTAGAAAAGTTACCTCATTTTAGCGAAGGAATGGTTTCTGTGCAGGATACAGCCGCTCAATTAGCCGCTGAATTACTGGATGTACAAGCGGGGCAGGCGGTACTTGATTTATGTGCTGCGCCAGGTGGGAAAACGGCGGCAATTCTTGAAAGGCAAGCAGAGCCCATTAAAATGCTGGCTGTCGATATTGATGAGAAGCGCTTAAGACGAGTAAAGGAAAATCTACAGCGCTTAAAGCTGAGTGCTAAGGTTATCGTTGGAGATGCTGCCAAGCCGAGTGAGTGGGTGCAGGATCAAAGGTTTGATCGTATTTTAGTTGATGTGCCTTGTTCTGCATTAGGTGTGATCAGACGGCACCCTGATATAAAAATGTTACGGCGTGAGACTGATATTGCAGAGTTACAAGCTATTCAGCAGAAAATTTTAATGGCCGCATGGGAGTTACTGTTACCTGGCGGTATTTTGGTTTATGCAACCTGCTCTGTTTTGAAGCAAGAGAATGAATTGCAAATCGAACAGTTTTTAACTCATCACCCCGATGCAGAAGAAATAGTGATTGATGCTGAATGGGGCTTAAAGCGACCTTTTGGGCGACAAGTGCTAACAGGCAGTCAAAGTATGGATGGCTTTTATTATGCTAGGTTGACTAAGCGGTGAAAGTCGTTATTTTGTTATTCTGTTGTTTGCTTTCTAACGTTGCTGGGGCAAATGAGTTTTCTACAGAAATAACAAATATTAATGTTGAGTTAGGTGCTGATCGTTATGAATTAAATATGGATATTGATTTTAACTTAAGTCCAATAGCAAAAGAGGCCTTGCAGAAAGGCATTGCATTAGCCTGGGCAGTGAAAATAAAAGTACAGCAAGGCGGTTTGCTGTGGGATAGTTCGCTACAAGAGGTCGTGTTAAATTACCAGATTCAAAATCATGCTTTATTAAATTTATACAGTGTTAGAGACTTAAAGGTGGGGAATAAAAATATGTTTTCTACTTTGGCTGGCGCGTTAGACTTTATGTCTAAAGTCCGTCGCCTGTCATTAATAGATAAGAAACGAATAGAACTTGATCAGGACTATTCTATTGCAGTAAAGGTCATGTTTGAACATGAGGCGTTACCCGTTCCCATTAGGCCTTTTTCATATTTTGACTCGCAATGGATGCTTTCAAGTCGTTGGACATTATGGCCATTACAAAAATAAAATTCCCCGTTCGTCTATCCATTGTTATTCTGTTTGGATTGATTCTTCTGTCTTTGCAGTTGATGAGTACGGCGACACAAGAGTCATCAGAGTTAGGTGATATATATTCTTGGTTATTAGTCGGGAATAGCATAGGCTCCATTGTTTTATTTATTTTAATTGGGATTAATGTTTATTCCTTAGCGCGGGCGTTAAAAAAGAGGGAGGCTGGGTCTAGATTAACCACTCGAATGATCTCTTTATTTGTGGTGTTGGCTATTGTGCCTGCGGCTATTGTGTTTTATTTTTCTGTGCAGTTTTTAAATCAGGGGATAGATAGTTGGTTTAATGTGGAAATAGACAGGGCAATGGAGGATGCTTTAGAGCTCAGTGAAGAGTCTTTGGATCAACGGAAGCGATTGCATTTAAAACAAACGCGAAAACTGGCTCAGGAAGTTGTAGGGAAATCTCAGACATTGATTGCACTTGAGATGGGTGAATTGCGAGAGCGGGTGGAGGCAACAGAAATTGCTCTTTTTTCCCGTCAAGGGCATGTGATTGCCTCAAATAGTGCTGATTCGAATGATTTGTTACCTCTGTTACCAAGGGAGCATGTTTGGTTGCAAGTTAGGCAAAACCAAGAATATGTTACCTTTAATCAGATGGAAGAGGATGGATTGTTGATTCAGGTTATTGTGCTTGTTGATGACGATGAACCCAGGTATTTACAAGTTCTGTTTCCTGTGCCTGTACGTATTGCAGATTTAGCTGATTCAATTGATTTTGCTTTTGTACGTTATCAGGAAATGACATTTTTACGAAACTCATTGAAAAGTAGTTTTTTATTAGTGTTGTCATTAATCTTATTATTAAGTTTATTAGCTGCCATCTGGGTGGCGTTTGTGAGTATTCGACATATTGTTGCACCAGTAAAAGAGTTGGTTAAAGGGACTCAGGCTGTGGCCAGTGGTAACTATAGGCAGCAATTGTCAGTCGTTAGTCAGGATGATCTTGGGTTTTTGGTCGAATCGTTCAATGAGATGACACTACGGATCGCTAGTTCACAAGGTGAGACAAAAGCAGCCGGGATTGAAGTTGAGCAGCAACGAGCTTATCTGGAAACTGTATTATCTAATTTGACCGCAGGGGTGATTAGTTTTGGTGCCTCTTATAAAATTAGAACGGCTAACCAGGCCGCCTATAGAATTTTACATATCCCTGTCAGTCATTTTGTTGGTCAAACATTATTAGACGTTATTGTTTTACATCCTCAATTAACGCAATTGTGGGAATCTATTCAAAGCTTGCTGGAGCAGGCAGAAGAGGCTTGGCAGCAGCGTTTTGCTTTTTTAGGGCCTAATGGGCGACAAGAATTACTTTGCAGAGGGACGCCATTGTTTTCCCCTGTTGGTAAGCGAGTGGGGACCATTGTGGTATTTGATGATGTGACTGATTTAATTCAAGCGCAAAAAAATGCAGCCTGGGGAGAAGTGGCAAAACGATTAGCTCATGAAATTAAAAACCCATTAACGCCTATTCAGCTTTCCGCTGAAAGATTGCAACATAAACTAGCGGCAGAGCTGTCAGAAACATCGGCAAAAATCTTACAAAGATCAACCCAGACCATTGTCAATCAGGTGGAGGCGATGAAGTCTATGGTGGATGATTTTTCAGAATATGCTCGGCCAAGTAAAAAGCAAGTGGAAGTCATTAACCTGAATCAATTGATTAATGAAGTGCTAGCCTTATATATATTGCAAACAGAAATAAGGATCGTTACCGTATTTAGTGCTGAAAATATTGCAATAGAAGCTGATCCCGTTAGTATTCGGCAAGTGCTGCATAATCTGGTTAAGAATGCACAAGAGGCGATGGATGGTACTGGCAAAGTTGAAATAAAGTTAGATAGAGTGATGCGAAATAATACCGAGTATGCCGAGTTTTCAATTTATGATAATGGGTGCGGGCTTAATGAAACGCAGTTGGAAACAGTGTTTGAACCTTATGTGACCACAAAAGCCAAAGGCACAGGCTTAGGTTTGGCAATTGTTAAAAAAATTATTGAAGAACATGGTGGAGTAATCTGGGTTGATACAGCATATAATAAAGGGGCTGGTTTTATTATCCAGCTACCCACAGTACTTATTTAGGATATAGCATTGAAGACAGAATTACCTTATATATTAGTTGTTGATGATGAGCCTGATATTAGGCAGTTAGTTTCGGAAATTCTTGAGGATGAAGGCTATCAGGTTGAAATGGCAGAAGATGCCGCTTCAGCACGTGCTAAAAAGAAACGCTTAAAGCCTCAATTGATTTTACTGGATATCTGGATGCCTGATACTGATGGAATCACTTTGTTGAAAGAATGGGCGGCAGAGGATGAGGTTTTGTGCCCTGTTATTATGATGTCAGGACATGGCTCTGTCGAGGCTGCGGTGGAGGCGACTCGATTAGGTGCTTATGATTTCTTAGAAAAGCCGCTATCATTGGCAAAATTATTATTAACCGTTGAGCGGGCGCTAGAAACCAGTCAATTACAGCAGGAAAATGCAGGGTTTAAACAGCAGTTAATGCTTGATGTAGAGCCCGTTGGTAAAAGTGCAGTCATTGAACGGACTAAGGAGCAACTCAGGCGACTAGCGCAGCATAACGCAAGATTACTGCTTGTCGGTGAGGCTGGGGTGGGTAAAGAGTTGTTTGCCCGTTATTTGCATAATCATATGGTGCGCCGAGAAGGCCCTTTTGTTGATGTTGCCGTTGGTAGTATTTCTCCTGAGAATTCAGCTGTTGAATTTTTTGGTAAAGAAGAAGAGGGGAAGGTTTATCAGGGTTTGTTAGAGCAGGCGCATGGCGGTACATTGTTTTTGGGTGAAATTGCTGGAATGGATATGGAAACCCAGGCACGGTTGTTAAGTGCTTTGGAGTCGAGTTCATTTTTAAGAGTGGGGGGAAGTGAATCCGTTCGAGTGGATGTTCGAGTGGTTGCTTCAACACGAGTCGCCTTGGATGAAGAAGTTAATGCAGGGCGATTTAGACAAGATTTATTCTTTTTACTCAATGAAGTAGCGCTTGATATTAGTCCGTTAAGAGAGCACGGCGAAGATGTTCCTAGCTTATTAAGTTATTATGTAGACTATTTTGTTAATATAGAGAAACTACCCTTTAGGAAGTTTTCTATGGCATCGCAAAATTACTTGCGTAACTATAGTTGGCCAGGGAATGTTAGAGAGTTAAGAAGTCTCGTGCAGCGCTTAATGATTCTAGGGGCTGGTGATGATATTGAATTAGATGAAGTGAAGTCTGCACTAGGCTCTATTGCAGATGAACCCGCATTTAACTCAACGATTCCTGAGTTTTTTAATTTGCCTTTGAAGGAAGCAAGGGAGCATTTTGAGAAATGTTATCTGGAATATCATTTTGAAAAAAATGGGGGAAGTGTAGCGAAATTGGCCGCCGCTATTGGGATGGAGCGGACTCACCTATACCGTAAGTTACACGCTTTAAATATAAAATTATAAATAAGCTTGAAAAAAAAGGTTTTATCAAGTAAAATTCTCGCTCTTTATACAAGCCTTAACAATTTACTAAGTAAACGATGATGAAAACATTTAGTGCAAAGCCAGCAGAAGTTAAGCGCGATTGGTACGTAATTGATGCAGAAGGACAGACATTGGGTCGCCTTGCTACTGAAATTGCACGACGTCTTCGCGGTAAACATAAACCAGAATATACACCACACGTTGATACTGGTGATTACATTATTGTCGTTAACGCAGAAAAAATTGGTGTAACAGGCAACAAAGAAAACGATAAGATTTATTACCACCATACAGGGTATGTTGGTAGTTTAAAATCTGTTAGCTTAGGTAAACTAAGAAAAACTTTCCCTGATCGCATTATTAATAAAGCGGTTGAAGGTATGTTGCCTAAAAACCCATTAGGCCGTGCAATGTTCAAAAAACTGAAAGTTTATGCAGGACCTTCTCACGATCATCAAGCACAACAGCCTAAAGTATTGGAATTATAGGATAAATTATGGCAGCTCAATATTATGGAACAGGACGTCGTAAAAGTGCAATCGCACGAGTTTACGCAGTAACTGGTACAGGAAAATTTACTATCAACAGCCAATCTATAGAAGAATATTTTGGTCGTAAAACTGACCAAATGGTTGCAAAGCAACCTTTAGAACTTCTAGAGAAAACAGCAGACTTCGACTTTAACGTGATTGTTAAAGGTGGTGGTCCTTCTGGTCAGGCGGGTGCAATTCGTCACGGTGTGACAAGAGCATTAATGAACTTTGACGAAGAGTTTCGTCCAGCATTAAGAGCAGCAGGCTATGTGACTCGTGATGCACGTGTTGTAGAACGTAAAAAAGTCGGCTTACACAAAGCGAGAAAACGTCCTCAGTACTCAAAACGTTAATCGTTTTTCAGAAAGGGTTTTTAAAAAACTTTCTGATAAAAAAGGGTCGTTACCGAAAGGTAGCGACCCTTTTTTTTGCTCTGATTTTAGGTGTTATATCAAATGCTTTAACTTGACGGCTTTTGGGAGGATGTACCAATTCCAATATATTTATACTTGCGCTGAGAAACCGTCATTCCTGCCAGCCCTTAGCAGAAATCTGTGTGTGTTCGGATAGATTCCCGATTAAAGCATTTTGGGAATGACGACTAGTACTGTTATTATTTATTGGAATGGGTCTTAGCCTAGCATGTATTATTCTATGAAGACCAAAGACCAAAGACCAAAGACCAAAGACCAAAGACCCAATTCCCTTCGTATAATCAGTGAATATGCACCTCACGTGATTTATTCTTATCGGTTCTAAGTAGCGTATATTGATCCTGATCACCTTTCATAGCTGATCCTTCAGGGCTCAATACGATAAGAGAACCCTCATCTTTAATTTGAAGTTTTCTTATGCTTGAATCCTTACGAGCCACTAAAGTAACTGTCTGAGTTTTATCATTCCAGGTGTATTTACCTTTCTCATAATATTCTCTATTTGACGATTGAGCATATTGAGTCACTAATAGATAATTTTTTTTATTTTTTAAGGATAAGGTCATTTTAATACCCGCACAGGTATCACAGGGTAAATAACCATAAAAAACCCCACGAAATTTTTCGCTTTCACTAAACTCAGCGGGCTTAACGTGTTTTGAATGATCCCTGTTTAATTCTCTAGCTCTTTGAACATCGCCCATAATTTGCTTGTCTGACTTAGCCATAGCAGGGTTAAAAGCAATAGAGGTCGCACTGAGTAAGACTAAAGACAGTGTTCGTTTTAAAGTTATTGTTAGCATTATATTATTATTTAATAAGGGAAATGAGTGGCAGGGTTTGTATTTTAATTAGCATAACAAGACCTTGTTAAGATGCAACAAGGTAATTGTAAATTAACTAGTTGTACTTGTGCTTGATACTCTATTAATATTGAGGGCTATTGTCAATTGTCAGTAGAATGTAGGGGGTAGTTATTGGTTGGCTGTTCTCATAAACAAATTTTGCAATTCAATACTAAAATGATTTTTTGCAAGCAGCATATTAGGCGGCGTGCAGTGTGACTGCCATGGTTTGAAATATTTACCCACGACTCTCAGTCATTAAAAAATTATCATTCGAACCTCTGTCTAATACCCGTTTGAATAAAATAGGAGATTAAAGTGACTCAAATTGTAAATAACCATCCTGAATGGGTTGGTAAAGGTAAGACAATTCGGCAATTAATTAAGGAGTTACAGATATTTCAAAATTTAGATACCGAAGTAAGGATTTCTCTTGATGACGGAGGTAGCCACAAAGCTATTAGCCTTGTTGAAAAAGAAGGTTCTTACTGTTTACTAGTAAATAGTGAGTCTTGTTAATACATGCGAAGAATAATCGTAAAGAATAATCGGGGTCAGATACACATTATTCTTCGCATGGTTACGGGTGCGGAATTTATAGCGAGTTTTTTTGTCGAGAGCAAGGCGCTAAGTTAGGATACTTAGTCTCTCTCTTTACCCCATATTTTTCCCGTTGGGCCCATTGCCATTTCCCACTCCTCACCATCACCGTCTACATCAATTTCATACTCAATACGCCCATCAGGGTGTCTGATTATTTCAGCTTTTTCAATGCTTAGCTTTTTAAATGTTTGTTTTAGACTGTCTACCACGGCTTCAGGTAGCTCAGAAACATCAATATCTTCTTCATATCCAAAGTATTTGCCTTGTGGGCTATAAAGTAATTCCTGTTTTTGGCCATTAAGTTTAAATTTGACTTCATAAAGTTTTAAAGCAAAATGATGTTCTTTTTCAACCTTGATAATTTTTGCATCAGGGTGTTTTTCTTTTAAACTATTAAGCACCGCTTTGGGAACTTCAGATAAAGGAAGTTTTCCTGCTTGGGCTGAAAAAACAGGTAAAACAAGAGACGCTAATAAAGAGGAAAGTAATATTTTTTTACGCATAATTATGTGCTTTTGTTCCGTTAAATAACTTTATTATAAAGAGGATTGTGTTTGTTATTGTACATACTCAGGTAAATAAATAGCCGTGTCTATTGGGTGTTTAAAATAAACAGGGCTATGTACTTTCTACCGCATAATTTTGAAATTATGACATGGCCATCCTCCTTTTTTGGAAAAGAGGAGGAAAAGCTGATAGGTTTAATTTTTAAGCCGTATAGTCATGAAAATAAAAAGCCTGATATAAGAAATAAGACTGGGAGTATTAACCAAAATTAATTTTAGCTTCTAAGTCATTACGAGAGTCAGCATTTCTTAATGCTTCTTCAAGACTGATTCTCTGATTTTTATAAAGTTCATATAAAGCATCATCGAATATCTTCATACCTTTTCCTCCACTGGTTGACATTGCTTCTTTGATCTCATTTAACTGACCTTTTAAAATAAGATTGGAAATATGAGGGGTATTAATTAATACTTCAATAGCCGCACAGCGTTTACCGTCAGGCGTGGGTATTAGTCGCTGTGAAATAACCGCATTCATGTTAATGGCCAAATCCATAAATAATTGTTTATGTTCTATTTGCGGGAACATATTAATGATTCTTTCCATCGCCTGGTTGGCGTTATTGGCATGTAGTGTTGATATACATAAATGACCTGTATTGGCTAATTCTAAAGCGGCCTTCATGGTTTCTTTATCACGAATCTCACCAATTAAAATAACATCGGGGGCTTCTCGTAAACAGGCTTTAAGTGCGCGAGCATAAGAAGCCGTATCTGTACCTACTTCGCGTTGATTTACAATTGACTTTAAATTGGGGTGAGAGAATTCAACGGGATCCTCAATGGTCAATATGTGGCCTGCTGAATTTTCATTTCGATGATTAATCATTGAGGCAAGGGAGGTTGATTTCCCCGACCCTGTACCGCCAACCATGAGTAATAGTCCTCGTTTAGCCAAGATTAGTTCAAGTAAAACATCAGGGAGGCCTAAACTTTCAGGTTTGGGGATAATAGAGGGGATTAAACGAAAAACCAAGCCAATTGATTGGCGCTGATAAAAGGCGTTAACCCGAAAACGTGCACTGTTATCAGGTAAGGCGATAGCAAAATCGAGATCTTTAGTTTCAAGAAATTCAGCTTGTTGTTTTTCAGTCATAATGCCGAAGGCGGCTGACTGAGTTAGCTCTGGGGTAAGTAAATACCTGTCCATGGGGATGGCTAATCCTGAAATTTTAATTTTAACGGGTGAATCAGCGGTTAAAAAGATATCAGAGCCATCCTGTTTTACCATTTCATGAAGGTATGGCATTACATCAAGTGATGACTCTGGTTTTTCGCCAAGCACCTGAATTTCTTCTATGACCTGGTTTGAGCTCGCTATTTTTTTATCTAAAGAAATGATGATTGCCAGGCCATCAATGTTATTCTCAGCCTGAACAATAAAAATTGATTCTATTAGGTTGTAATTAACTCGGACGGGCTTAAAATTGTTGATGTCTTGCTTTTGTGAATCATCAAATAATTCATCAATAAATTGATCTATAAATTCAGTGGTTACGGGGGTTTTTCCAACAGACTTTTCTTGATCCAATAAGCGTAAGGAAGGTGCTGAACCTGCTTTTAAACAAAGGCTGTCAGCATTTTTATCTAACATAAGCTTTAAATAAGGTGTTAAATCCATAATGTATTGGTCTATCGTTTGTATTTAAGGAAGTTAATCTTCGGTTTCTGTTAGAGAAAGGCCATCAATTTCTTGACCCTCTCCACTGGCTAATTTAATTTGTAAGCGAAGCTCATTTCTTGAATCTGCATTTTTTAGGGCTTCATCATAATTTATTCTTCCTGACTGGTATAGCTCAAGTAAAGCCTGGTCAAAAGTTTGCATACCTAGTTCACGCGATTTAGCCATAATAGGTTTCATGCCACTAATATCACCTTTTGCAATTAAATCTGAGATTAGCGGGGTATTGATCATAATCTCAATCGCAGCACAACGTCCTCCATCAACAGTTTTAACTAAACGTTGAGAGATAATGGCTCGTAGGTTTAAAGCGATGTCCTGCATCAATTTTGTCTGGCTTTCGATGGGGAAAAAACCAAGGATACGGTCAATGGCTTGGTTAGCATTGTTCGCATGTAAAGTGGCTAAAGCCAAGTGACCTGTTTGAGCAAATTCAAGCCCAAATTCCATGATTTCTGAGTTACGAATTTCGCCTAAAACGATAACATCAGGTGCCTGACGCAAGGTGTTGTGCAGGGCTATTTCCCAGTCTTGAGTATCTACACCGACCTCTCGTTGCATGACCACACAGTTTTTATGTGGGTGAACATATTCAATAGGATCTTCAATAGTAATAATGTGTCCGTAACTGGTTTCATTTCGGTGGTCAATCATAGCGGCCATCGAAGTTGACTTACCTGAACCCGTTGCACCGACCATGATAACTAAACCATTTTTATGGGAAATAATATCTTTAAGAACAGCGGGTAGGCCTAATGAATCAAAGGTAGGGATTTCAGCGGCAATAACTCGAATCACCAAGCCTTGGGAGCCTTGTTGTACATAAGCGTTGACACGAAAGCGGCACAGATTAGCAGGAGAGATAGCAAAATTACATTCCTGAGTTTCTTCAAATTCTTTTAGTTGCTTATCATTCATGATGCACTGGGTGAGTGCTTGGGAATCGTTGGCTGACAAGGATTGCTGGGATATGGGCGTCATAATGCCCTTAATTTTCATTGCGGGTGGATAGCCGGCAGTAATGAATAAATCAGAGCCCTCCTTGTGTAATAGGATTTTGAGTAGTTTAATCATAAAAGCCATTGCTTCTTCTCTTTCCATTAGGTGCTCCTGTTTTTTTTACTATTTTACAAGTTTAAGAAATTACTTTACTGAGTTGATAAGTTTGAGTGCGTTTTAGTGTTGCTTTGAAATGATGAAAAAATTGGGGGTGATTCCTTGTTTCCTCTACTGTTATCGGTTTAGTTTAGCCTAAAATAAGCCACAAACAACCATTAGTCTTAGCATAATCGTGTAATGTTTGAATAATCATCTATTTATATGACCTAAGATAGACTAACGCAAGGTATAATTAAGACATTTTTTTTAAGAATTTTTAGGCGTTATGAGTAAGCAAAGAAAAGCAGTTGCGTTAATTTCAGGTGGATTGGATTCATTGTTGGCAGCAAAAACTATTATGGATCAAGGAATACAGGTTGAAGGAATTAACTTTTTTACTGGATTTTGTGTAGAAGGGCATACACACGCCATTAGAAAAAAAGACAAAGCAAAGCCAAAAAGAAATAATGCATTGTGGTCGGCAGAGCAATTGGGAATAAAGTTACATATTGTAGATATTATTGAAGAATATAAAGATGTGTTAATTAACCCTAAGCATGGTTATGGCGCAAATATGAATCCTTGCCTGGATTGTAAAATCTTTATGGTACAGAAAGCCAAAGAGTGGATTAAAGAAAATGATTTTGATTTTATTATCACAGGCGAAGTGATTGGGCAGCGACCTATGTCGCAAAGAAGAGAAACCATGCCCATCATTGCTGCAGAGTCTGGGGCTGATGATTTATTACTGCGTCCATTATGTGCACAAAACTTACCGATGACCTTACCAGAGAGAGAAGGTTGGGTCGATAGAGAAAAATTACATGATTTTAGTGGGCGTAGTCGTAAACCTCAAATGGCATTAGCGAATGACTTTGGCTTTGAAGACTTTGCTCAACCTGCGGGTGGCTGTTGCTTTTTAACCGATAAAAGTTATTCTGATAAATTGGTTGATTTATGGTCGGCAAGAGGCCGAAAAGAATATGATTTAGATGACGTGATGTTATTAAAAGTAGGTCGTCATATTCGACCTAAACAGCACTTTAAAGTGATTGTTGCCAGAGAAGATGGTGAGGCGCGTTTTATGCAAGGGTATAAAAAAGACTTTATTAATATGAACTGTGCAAGTCATCGCGGTCCTTTGGCAATGGTTGATGGTGCACCCACTGAAGAAGACTTGTTAGTTGCTGCACAATTAACCGCACGGTATGGTCAAGGCCGTGATGCCGAACTGGTTGATGTGACAATTAGAGAAAAAGATGGGACTGAAAGAACGGTACAGGTTAAACCTTTTAAAGGTGATGAAATACCTAAAGAGTGGTTTATATAATGACTAAAGAATTATTGAATGCAAAACGCTTATTGTGTCCTTTACCCGTGATTAGAACGCAGGATAAGGTGAAAACGATGCAGACAGGTGATATCTTAGAGGTGGTCTGTACTGACCCCGGTGTGATGCAAGATATTCCTGCCTGGTGCAGAATAAATGGACATAAAGTACTGGAAACTTTAACCGATGAAATGGAGTACACCATTATTTTAGAGGTGGGTTAACGTGGCTGAGGTTTATGATGCTGAACAGGTTTTAAAATTAAAATCCCGAGTGACGTATGTCGGGGCTTTAACTAATATCTTTTTAACTATCATTAAAATCGGGGTCGGAATATTAGGCCAATCGGCATCATTAATAGCGGATGGTATTCATTCTTTATCAGACTTGATCAGTGATATGTTCGTCATTATTGCGATTAAGTTAGGCAGCCGTGAAGCGGATCATGATCATCCTTATGGACATCGACGATTTGAAACCATGGCCACGGTTTTATTAGGGTTAGGTTTAGTGGTGGTGGCAACTGGAATTGCTTGGGATGCGGTAGAAAGATTACTTGATCAAACAAAACTGTTGAGCCCGTCTAAAGAAACATTAGGGATTGCAGTTGTTTCAATTTTAGCTAATGAGTGGTTATATCATTACACTAAACGAGTGGGGGAGCTAACCCGTTCAAAATTGTTGCTGGCTAATGCATGGCACCATCGTAGCGATGCTTTTTCTTCCGTAGTGGTGGTTATTGGTATTGCAGCAGTACTGTTAGGCTATCCATTTGCTGATGCTGTTGCCGCTGTCTTAGTGGCAATCATGATTGCTAAAATGGGTGTTTCTTTAGTCTTGGAAAGTATTAATGAGCTGGTCGACTCCTCCTTGCCAGAAGAAATGGTGAGAGATATTCGGCGTGTTATTAAGCAAACACCTGGGGTGCAAAGTATTCATTTGATACGTACCCGAAGAATGGGAGAAGATGCTTATGTTGACACCCATATTGTTGTTGATGCACGGATTAGTGTGTCAGAGGGGCATATGATTGGTGATGCGGTCAGGGATCGGTTAAAGACAGAGTTTGATGATGTAGTTGATGTATTAGTACATATTGACCCTGAAGATGATGAATTTAAAGATCCAGACAAAGCATCTATATCGCGTGAACAAGTACAACAATATCTGGATCAATACTTAGCTGAAAAGATTCATACAGTTGATGATTTTAGAATTCATTATCTTGATGGTTTAATTGAAGTTGAAGTGGTTTTACCCCATGCGTTGTTTAATGAGGCAGAACAGGTTGAGTGGGTTAAAAAACAATGTGTAATGATAGAAAAAGACATAGATTTGATTGCTAAAGTCTATGTGTTTTTTAAAGCCTAAAAGGCAATGAAGGATTAAAAATGGCAGTAGGAAATGTAGATTTCCCAGAAATGAAACCCGTTTCGGGAATTAAGTTAGGCACCAGTAATGCAGGCATTAAGCAGACAGAACGGGATGATATTCTTGTTGTTGAAATGATTGAAGGGGCTACCTGTGCGGGTGTTTTTACTCAAAATGCCTTTTGTGCAGCACCTGTTCACGTTGCCAAGGCGCATTTGCAAAATGCCCCGCGCTGGTTGTTGATTAATTCTGGCAATGCCAATGCGGGAACGGGTAAGCAAGGGATGCTTGATGCCAAGGCAAGCTGTCAATATGTCGCATCTGCTGTTGCTGGTGATGAAGTAAAAGTCTTACCTTTTTCAACGGGTGTTATTGGTGAGAATTTAGCTGTCGATAAAATTGAAGCAGCCTTGCCAGCGGCGGTCAGTGCTTTTACTGAAGATAACTGGTCAAAGGCGGCTCATGCCATTATGACCACGGATACCTTTGTTAAAGGCGCTTCTTTAACGATTGATTTAGACGGACATCCGGTGACGTTGACAGGTATTTCAAAAGGGGCCGGGATGATTCAGCCGAATATGGCGACTATGCTAGGCTTTGTGGCTACGGATGCCACCATTAGTCAGTCATTATTACAGCAATGTTTGTCGTTGGCTGCGGAACAATCATTTAATCGAATTACTGTGGATGGGGATACTTCAACTAATGATGCCTGTATTTTAATGGCAAGTGGAGAGTCTACAGCAGCAGAAATTACAGAAGGTAGTGGAAATTATCAGCTGTTTTTAAGCGCAGTGATGAAAATTTGTAAACGTTTAGCAGAACTTATTGTGAGAGATGGCGAGGGTGCGACTAAGTTAATGCGAATCTGTGTTGAGCAAGCGGTAAATAATGCAGAAGCTGTACAGGTTGCAAAAACCATTGCTCATTCACCCTTAGTGAAAACAGCCTTTTTTGCGAGTGACCCCAATTGGGGGCGAATTTTAGCGGCCGTTGGACGTTCTGGAATTGAAAATATGAATTTAGATGCGGTTGAACTTTATCTGGGTGATGTTTGCATAGTCAAAAATGGCGGGCGAGCAGAGAGTTATACAGAGGAGCAAGGTCAGCGAGTGATGAATCAAGAGGAAATTTTGGTTCGAGTAAAGCTGGCGCGTGGTAATGCAGAGCAAGAAGTTTTAAGCTGTGACCTTTCTTACGATTATGTGAAGATCAATGCGGAATATAGAACATAATTTATTAAAGGCTAAAGGCTAAAGGCTAAAGGCTAAAGGTGAAAGGTGAAAGGTGAAAGGTGAAAGGTGAAAGGTGAAAGGTGAAAGGTGAAAGGTGAAGATTACCTGCATGTAGCTGTGGGTGTTATTAAAAATACTGAGGGTCAGGTTTTAATTTCACTGCGGCATGATGCTGCACATCAGGGTGGTTTGTGGGAGTTCCCTGGGGGGAAAGTTGAACAAGGTGAGTCTGTTGAGCAGGCTCTAATGAGGGAATTAAAAGAAGAGTTAGATATTTCAATAGATCAGCTATCACCTCTTATTCAGGTTAAACATCAGTATTCAGATTTAAATGTATTGCTTGATGTATGGACCGTAACTTGTTTTTCAGGCAAACCTAAAGGCTGTGAAGGTCAGAAAATTAAATGGGTTAATGTTGATCAATTAACGGATTATTCTTTTCCAAAAGCCAATATGCCCATTATTACTGCAGCAAAATTGCCTACAGAATATGCTATTTTAAATGCTAAGAAAGGGGGGGATGCACTGAAAGATCTTCGTTTTATGCTAGATCATGGTGTTAAGTTAATCCAGGCAAGAATAAAACTATTATCTCCCTCAGAAACAGCCACTTTTATTGAACAGGCAATGCCTTTATGCCAGGCAAAGAGTGCACGTTTATTGATTAATTCTGCGGTAGAATATTCAGGCAAAATAAAACCTGATGGCATTCATTTTACCTCTAAGGATTTGTTGGCATTAAAACAGAGACCCGTTGGTTTTTCATGGGTTGCAGCATCCTGCCATAATCAACAACAGTTAAAGTATGCTGAAAAAGTAGGTGTAGACTTTGTTGTTCTTGCTCCCGTATTGGCAACGAAAACCCACCCTGATGCAGAACTGTTGGGGTGGGAAGCATTTAAGTTGTTAGCGAGAGAAGTTAATGTCCCCATTTTTGCCTTAGGGGGAATGCAGAAAACAGACCAAAAGACGGCTCAATTATATGGAGCACAGGGAATTGCAGGTATCTCCTGTTTTTTACTGGAATGATGCGAGTGGTATTATTTCAGTCTCTTCTAGATATCCTTTTATAGATCATGAGGTAAAGTGAGATTGAATATTAAGCCTATATCCCGCTCCTTTTATGGTTAGTATCCATATTGGTTTATCAGGGTTGCTTTCAACTTTTTTTCGTAAAAGATGCATATATTGATATAAATCAGATTTATTTGCTCTGTATTCTTGTGGCCATAAATGCTGAATAATTTCCTCGGCACTAAAGACGTGTTCAATATCTGTTGCAAGAAAACAAAATAATTTAAACTCTTTACTTGTTAGCCGAAGATCTTTATCCATTAAAGAGACCGTTTTACTGTTGCTGTCTATGTCAAAGGGACCTATGTCATACTGAATATCTGTTTTCAGGGGAAGTAAAGGAAGCAGGATTTGTGTAGAGGGGAGTGAGTTTGTTATTTCAATTCTACGATCCTGTTGCATTCTTCTATTGGTATTTCTTCTATTACTATGTTGAGAGCAATCTTTACCAAAATTTGTTTGGAAGTAGTAGTGTAAATGATCAATTATGGGTTCATTAAAAATATCGTCAATCCATGTTTCCGTATAAATTAATTTATCATCTTTATTTGTGGCGATCGCACAAATGGGAGTTTTGAATAAATGGTTGATTTGACGTAATAATTTAAGGTTGGATCTGAGTAGAGGTAGATTGAGTTTGTGAGTATCAAAGATAATTATTTGAATTGTAGAGCTAAAGTCTTCTAACTGTAAGACTTTATCACTTGATAACTGATTAAAACCTATATTATTAGCTATTGAGTAACCTTTTATCAGGCCGATAATATAATTATCATTGGATATAAGTAAGATTGAATGAGTATATTGCATAGTATTTTTTAAAATCAGAAAGAAAAGGCATTAAAACTCCCTGTTTTTAACAAGCAAGATTAAATTAAGCTATAGTTAGACCAATCTATTAAAAGTTCTTTATTATTAATGGTTTGTAATATACCAAGTTAAGGATATGAGTCTGTAAACTAAAAGTTGTAAAAAATTCTGACTATTTTTGTGTCCAGAATTAAGTGGATTATGTTCAGGGTTTTCAGGGCAAAAGCTATTGCGTCCAATTTTTACCTTTGAAATATAACAACATGGATGCAGGGAGTGGAAGTATAGAAGAGCAATTATTAAAGAGGAGTTGTCTGTATATTGAGGCTGGCAGTTAGTGTCAGGTAGGCGTTTATAACTTGCACAGATACCTCTCAAGTAAATGATCTTCTTTCGATATATAAATTTTCATTTGGTGAGTTTTTCTCTTAGAGCTTAAGATTCTGTAAGTTATTTTTTTGGCTTATCAAAAAAATAGTAATGGATAAAGTGTTAAATAAACTGACACTTAATTGAGTTGTTGAAGCGAAAATATAGGTATAACTACTCCGCGAGTTTAAAATGTAATCGACTGTTTTAAAGCCCGATCCCTCTTGGGGCGAGAGCTTAAGAGCTAAGGCTTGCTTTTTAAAATCATGCTGAGTAGTTACAACGATGGTATGTTTAAAGGTAATGGGCTGTTGATAATAGTCCTTAATCCATATTTTTAGTCTTGGTACTTCTTGGAATAGAGAGGGTGGTTTTTTATTTTCCATTTGTAAGGTAAAAAACTTCGCGTTTTAGGCAAATAGATTTAAATGGCTACCTGACGGTGATTAGCTTTGGTCCTCCGTCATTTTAAAAAAGCCAAAGTCACTTCCCCGTCATTCCCTGCCTTGCCGCTCTGAAGAAGGTAATAAATGTGTCAAAATTTTTGGAACGATTTTTATATAAAAAGATAGTTTACGAAATCAAATTTGTTATTGGGGTGCCGTACTTATACTTCTCGCTGTCACTACTAAGGGTTTCTAGCAACTGATTTGCTGCGTTACTTAAATAGTTGAGTAGCTTGCTATGCGCCTGTTTCTGCACTTTGGCAACTGCTTCTGCGTCCTGCATCCATGATCGTGCGAAGTATAGCCTGCTTTCTTACAAAGTATTGCAGGCAAAATTACACGCTCAAAAATAGGATTATATACTTAGTATCATGGTTTTCAGTCACCAATCTCTCTAGCGCCTCTTTTAGTAGGTGGATGTTTAGATTAATAGCTTGGGGATGGATTAAAGAGTTAAAAGTCATCTCATTTATATTGTCAGTCATAGTTTTTAAGTTGTTTTTAAGGTTGTCTTTATGGAAATTTAAGTTGTAGATAAGGATACTTTTAAGCGTGTTAACAAAATTATTTGCTGGGTAGTAGGTTATTTAGTTAACAGCCCATCAGACTATCTCTGGTGACTCTATAATTTATGAAATGGGTAATGATTATGAAAATTTATAATAAAAAAATACTTGCAGTCAGCATAGCATTGGCATTAGGATCGGCCTCAAGTGCATGGGCTAACCCAACTAATACAGCAACTGACTCTGCAGAATCACAAACAGCAACCGCTAGTTCCGATAGCTCTGGGGATGCATCCGCATCGGCAAATGAAAATTCTCAAGCTATTGGTACTGATAATACAGACAATACGAATAGTTCAGATAACTCTGACAGTTCAGATAACAGCACGCTTGATGACTCAACTATTGAGGTCGGTTTAACGGATAATTTCAATACGGATAATAATTCTGACAATTCAGATAGCTCTGACAATTCTGACAATTCAGATGCCTCAGACAACAGTAATGCTGCTGCAACCGATGCAGGGGCTAATAATGGTAGTACAGCAAATTCTGATAATTCTGATAATTCTGATAACTCAGCAATTGACGTTGGTTTAACTGATAATTTCAATACGGATGATAACTCTGATAACTCTGATAATTCAGATGCCTCAGACAACAGTAATGTTGCTGCAACCGATGCTGGGGCTAATAATGGTAGTACAGCGAACTCAGATAACTCAGATAATTCTGATAATTCAGCAATTGATGTTGGTTTAACTGATAATTTCAATACGGATGATAACTCTGATAACTCTGATAATTCAGATGCTTCAGACAACAGTAGTGTTGCTGCAACCGATGCTGGGGCTAATAATGGTAGTACAGCGAATTCTGATAATTCTGATAATTCTGATAACTCAGCAATTGACGTTGCTCTAACTGATAATTTCAATACGGATGATAATTCAGATAATTCAGATAATTCAGATAATAGTATTCTTGATGATTCAACTATTAGCCTAACTGATAATTTCAATACGGATGACAATTCAGATAATTCAGATAATTCAGATAACTCAACGAACAGTAGTGCTTCGGCAACAGATGCAGCCGCTAACAATGGCAGTACCGCAAATTCAGATAATTCAGATAATTCTGATAACTCTGATAACAGTTATGCTTCAGCAAGTGATGCAGCCGCTAACAATGGCAGTACCGCAAATTCAGATAATTCAGATAATTCAGATAACTCAGATAATTCAAATAACTCAGATAACAGTTATGCTTCTGCAACTGATGCAGCTGCAAATAATGGCAGCACTGCAAATTCAGATAACTCTGATAATAGTATGGCTAATGCCAATGCTACGGGGTCAGCAGCAGCCAATAATGGAAGTACTGCATCTACTGCTAATGATAATAGCCAGGCATCTGCAAATTCAGAAGGTTCAGCTGCGGCTAATAACGGTAGTACAGTCACTGTAGATAACAGCGATAACAGTGATAATAGCTATTCGAATGCTGATGGTACAGGGACTTCATCTGCGAATAACGGGGGTACAGCGACTACTAGCTATAGTGTAAATAACTCGGCTTTAAGTGGAACGGTTACGGGTAATTATGTAACGGGTACTAGTCTTTCAGAAGATGCAACATATACAGTAAGTAATAATATTACTGATTCTTTTAATGGTACTGCGGGTATCAACCAAAATGTACAAAACCTTGGTCATAATGCTTTAACACAGCAACAAGTCTCTTTCCAAGGGAATGTTAATGTTAACCAGTAATAAGGTTATTTAATCTAAAAGAAATATTGTCGGTAACCTTGGTGTTACTGACAGTATTATTAGAAATATAATTAAAAAACGGGGAGAGGGTTGTGAAGCATATTCAAAGGAATATTTTTACATTTCTTCTATTAATATTATCAACAAATATTATTGCTCAAGCAGATGAACTATCAGTTGAACAACATAAATGGGACAAGGGGGTTGAGGCGGTCAGTTTAGATGAATTGGAGCAAGTAACAGGGATGGGAGGGGTTGTTGATGTAACGACTGTCAGTAATGCTAATTTAGAGGCATCCTTAGCTAACAATTATGCAGCTAATAATATTAATGGTTTTAATATTATTGACCATGGTGCTTTTACAGAAGCGAGTGGTGTTGTCTCTGTGATTCAAAATACTGGAAACAATGTCATTATTCAAGATTCAACCATTATCAATGTAACGGTCATTCACTGATTCAGTATGGTTATATTATGAAAAAAACAGTTATTGTTGTTACATTGTTTTTAATTGTTAGTCTTGATGTCAATGCTGGGGGAATTAATTTTAATGGGATTGTTGGTGGCGGGAATTTTTACCTTCCTGTCACAAGTTTTACTGAACGACGTTTTAAAACGATTTATAAACAAAAATATGATTTTAGTTGTGGTTCAGCTGCTTTAGCAAGTTTATTGACCTTTCATTATGATGACAAAGTAGATGAGCAAAGCGTTTTTCTTGATATGTTTAAACATGGTAATGAAAAGAAAATAAAAAAGTTAGGTTTTTCATTATTAGATATGAAGCATTATTTAGAAAGGCGAGGATATCATTCTGATGGGTTTAAAATAAATCTGGAGCAGCTGATCTTATCAAATGTCCCTGCTATCACTATTATTAACAATAATGGGTATATGCACTTTATTATAATAAAAGCAGTTAATAAAGATTATGTTTTGGTCGGAGATCCTGCTTTAGGGGTTAAAGTTTTCTCGAGAGCAAAATTCACGTCTATGTGGGGGAATCGTATTGTTTTTTTAATAAATGATGATCAATCTGATACAGCTCGCTTTCAAGATGCTAGAGACTGGAATCTCATTGTAAAAGCACCTCTTGGAGAGGCAGTAGATAGATCAAGTCTAGGGTTGTTTAATTTATTACAACCAGGGAATTATGATTTTTAATTCTAACTGGAGGTGTTTGAATGAATATTTATTTCCGAGTGCTAATTAGCCAATATATGCATGCTTGTGTATTAGGTCTCTTTGTTATAACTAATCTAACTTCAACTGTTTGTGCGGAAAACTATATTTCTGGCAGTTACATTAATCAAGAGTGGGAAAAAGCGACTGATGAAGAGCTAGATTCATTACGGGGAGGGTTTTCTTTAGCCAATGGTGTGATTGTTGACTTTAGTTTTGAAAAGAAAGTTTTTCAGAATGGTGTAGCGTCTTTTTCGTCCTATTTTGAAATTCCAGAAAATATTCCCTTTGTACAAAATGGATCGTTAAACTTTGTATCAGACTTTTCATCTTCTTTGTTAAGTTCTATTATTCAGAATAATCTGGATAATCAAATTATTAGAACTATAAATACTATTAATATTGATATAAGTAATTTTGATAATATTAATTATAATGCAAGTGCAATAGAAGTATTTAGGGGCAGCATATTACCATCATTTAAATAATTATATTTAACATGCCTGAAACTTTCTGGTGATTAATTGTTTAATAATGTTTGTTTTTGGATTTATTATCTAATATATTATGAATTTTACTTATAATCATGGTTTTCTGGTGGACAGAAAGTTGATGAATATACATATTTAAAGATAAACTAACAAAATTAGGTTTTATAAGGTTGTTTGTAGTTATCGCTAAACCTTATTTCTATTCTAGGTTTATACCATTAATTACCCCTCCATATTTTTCTCTTGAGCATAGCTAATTCCTTCGCTCTAAATGTATAGATTAGTTACTCTACATTTCTTAACTTTATAATATTGATTCAGTAGCTGAATATTATTCTTTAACTTCAGATAAGAAGTCAAATGACATCGGTACTCTAAGGTTAAGTCGTACATCCTGAGCATCTTCGGTCGTACCAATACCTAGTGATAAGTTGATATTTGTTTTAGCAGAATATCTAAATGAATAGCCGATTAAAAGCTGGCCAATATTAACTTCACTACCTTCTAAAGTGAAGCCATTAATTTCTGATTCGAAAACATGTTTATGTGAATAACCCAGGCTGAATGAAGAGCGTTCATTTAACGCAAAGCCCATGCCGAAACTGAGGCCTATTGCATCACCAGGGTCAACTTTACCAATGTTTTCACTCGTTTCAGCATTGTAGCTATAACTTAAATTACCAAAAAACACACCTGGATCGGTGGGATAAAGCGCTGTAATACTGGGTTGAAAACTAAAGTAGCCAGACCCAGTTGGCAGTTCAGTTGGGAATACTGCACCTGGTGTTGATTGAACGAAGTCGACCTCAAATGGACTGGTGCCTGTTGGAATAGTGGTTATCAAATTGCCGACAAAAATTGGCCAGCCAGTACCCGCACCATTTAACTGATAACGTGCTGAAAATTCAATATCACCTATATCATTTCCCTGAGCATTAAAGGTTTCATCTTCACCTGCACCAATACTAACGGCACGAGAGCGTTGGCTATCATCACGGTATACGTAGGGTAGTCGTAATTCAAGTTCCAAGCGATCTGTAACACCATAACGTGTTGCTAAACTGCCAACTAGGCTGTGGCGTTTAATTTCACGAATATCAATTAACCCAATAGCAATGGCAGGTAAGAAGGTAAAGGCATCAAGAAAAACACGATTGTTGCTATTGAAAGCATATTCTATAGAAGGTTCAACTATCAGCTTTCCTTTTTTGGTTAATACACCACCGATTGACCTGTTTAATCTTGGTATTGCTGGCGGGTGTTTCTTTTCTCTGATTGTTGGTGGGGCCTGACCTACTGGCTTGGAAGGCAGTTTTAATTTATTGTTTTTACTAGCTGAAATAATACGTGTTGTTTTTCTTCGTTTTTTTATGGGAGATTGGGGGGTTAAGGCATCTAAGCGTTTTTTTAAGGTTTCAATTTCTTTGCCTTGTTTTGCAATAATTCGTTGTTGTTTTTTAAATTCTTCTTGCTGTTGTTCGAATAGTTGCTGGTATTTCTCTAAGTCCGTTTTAGCTATAACATTAGACCCAAAAAACAGGAGTAAATAAAAAACAATAAAATTTGATTTTCTGCATGAAAATTTTATTAAAAACTTAGTTGTTTTCATTTTTATATCCCCTATGAATACCTATAATAACTAGATATGTTTTATAAAATCTAACATTAATCATGCAGATTTACAATAGTAGGGATTATAATAATTTTTTAAGACTCTTGAATAACAAATCAATATTGAGTATTAATATTATATGATACCAAGCCCAATAAATAATCACGCTAATAACCGTCATTCCCGAAATTTTTAATCGGGAATCGATGCACGCACATAGGTTTCTACTAAGAACCTGTAGGAATGGCGATTTCTCAGTTCAGGTGTAAATATATTGGGATTGGTATTACTTAGGGGGAGGTATCTCTCTTAATATAATTAACGCTATATAAAATCCGACAATATATCGAACGATGTATCAATGTCTTGCTGAAACGATAGAGAGTGGTTATACGTGTTTAATCAGCAAGGTTGAATCGGTTAATTTAACGCATTCAAAGAGTAGGTCATCAATAGAACCGTCAACATGGTGAGTAACATGTACGCCATATTCAGTATCAGAATGAAGGTGTTTAAGTGTTCCATGCACTGTAAATGGAATGCCTGAGTCAGGTAAAGCCATGGTTATTTTTAAATTATCGTTAACCCCTCTACCTAGAGGTTTGCTGAGCTTTATTCGAATGCCTGTTCGACTGATATCGAGTATTTCGCCGCTTAGGGAAACTTCGGATTCAGAAGAATGTAGTGCAACAACGTTAGCTTGTATGTTCTGTGGCTTTTCTCTGCGGTGGCGACGTCTTTCGGTTTTCATAACGGCTAATAGATTTAATTGTCCTTAATTAAATCTGAGTATAGCAGAGTAAATACCAGAAAGGGGGAGGTTTTTTGTCGTTATATGAATAATTTATAAGAAAAACGCTTATATTGAGCGTTTAGTAAGCAAACGGTTTGGCTAAGGGTTCACCAATAAAGATACCTTGCCCAGGCCAAGCAACACTTTTCCAATAAGCTTCTATTAAACTATTACCTCGAAGGTAATAATGCATCAAAATATTAGGGTGTGGAAATTTTTGTACAAAATTACAGGGTTCTATGACTGCACCATAACTTCCTGTTGCTCCGGCTCTTAACCATTCAATGCTACTCATCTGATTGCCACCAGACAAAACACCGCCAGTTGAGGTTAAATGATCTGCAACTGCACCGGGTAAAAAGTGGTTTGACTGGATGTTTTTTACATGTACCTTACCTGTAAAATAAAACATAACATCAGTCTTATTCTTAATAAAGTCTTGCTGTAAAGCCGCTATGGGCCATAAGCCGTTAAACTGACTTGTTATTTGTGGAAAAAAAACGGATCGGGTACTGCGCGCTTTATCCGATGTGTTTAATAAATAAGCCGTACCCTGTGGTTGGGTGTAATCGGAGGCGATACCTCGGTCAATTAAGGCTTTTACATCAGAAAAATTTGAACCCGCTAAAGCCATCGTCGGGCGCCATTGGTATTCGTCAAAAGGTTTGTTTTTGCTGCTATTAAAGTAAGGTGAGAGTCGTGTTTTGTTACAGCCTTTAGCACAAAACTCGGGGTCATAACCTGCGGCAAATGCTGTGGTAATCGACATGCAGCCCACACGATAGGTTTGCATCCAGGTTAAGGCGTAAGCTTGAATATGTTTGGGAGAAAGTTTATCTACGGTTTTTTTGATTTGTTTAAAGATCTCAACAGGTAAGGCTTTGTATCTTGGGTTAAAATGAATATGAATGATGTTTTGTTCAGGGATTTTTCTTTGTTGTTGATAATAATTCGCTATTTTGACACTTAAGGGGTCAGAGTCGTTAACAATAACCCCTAGCTCATTGGCTGTTAATGCAGGTAACGGGCTGTATAGTTTTGAAAAACTGGTCGCTGTTGATGCTGCACTGAAGCAGGACAGGGCGAGTATAGACAATATTGCCAAGCTACGTGTCTGTATAAGATAGCGATAAAGTAATTGTTGAATCATTAAATATTAAATTGAGAGTGATAGTCATAGCTCTCTCTTATCAATTGAAAGATTTTAAGTGTAGTACAAAATACTAATAAACGACTCTTATTTAGGTTTTAACCCTGTTTAAAACGATGAATTTGTCTTCTTTGCTTTTTATTTGGTCTATGTTCGCGTTCGGAGTAGGGCGTTAATGCGCGCTGCTCTTTTTGCTGGATAATTTGTTGTTGTCTCTTGTTAATACTATCTTGATCTTCTTGATAAAGTAGAACGGCTTCTTTTGCTGGTCGGCGATGACTGTTAATTCCTATCACCGTTAGCTCCCATTGAAATTGATCTTTAGAGATAGATATTTCCATCCCTATCTTGATTTCTTTAGCAGGTTTACAGCGCTGTCCATTGAGGTGTACTTTTCCACCCGATACCGCCTCGGTAGCTAACTTGCGCGTTTTAAAAAAACGCGCAGTCCATAGCCATTTATCAATACGGATAGCGTCTAATTCTGGCATGATTCAGGGCTGAATGTCACTTCGAGTCCATTTTTTTTCCATGAGGTAAATCCACCATCCATACTGATGGCATTGTTATAGCCCAGTTTATTTAATGCTTCAACAGCTAATGCTGAGCGACCACCTGTTAAACAGTATACGATAATATTGGCATCTTGTTTATCTTGGAAAGCAGGGTGAGCATTTATTTTAAATTCTAAAATACCACGAGGAATATTAATGGCGCCTGGCAGAAAGCCCGCCGCATATTCAGCCGGTTCTCTTACGTCTAATACTAAATGTGATGATAGGGCAGACTGTGCCGTTTCAATATCACAGACAGCGATTGATTGTTTTGCTGTGGCAACAAGATCCATTGCAGTAACTGACATAATAGTGCTCCAAATAATGAAAGACAACTATATTAGCAATAAATAATATTAAGGTGTTAGCTTTTTATTTTTAGGTTTTTTAACTGAAATAGGGGAAGGATATGAGGATTGTATAAAATCACGTTTCTGAAATGAGTAATTAGAGTTAAAATAACGTTTATTTATGCTAATTTTTATGAATTAGTTTATTTGTTAGATGTTTGATGTATCAATTATGAGGTGTAAGGAATGAATCTAGAGAAAGTCATTTTTGGTTTTTTTGTAGTACTGGCTTTAACATTGAATTTTGGTTTTTTTCTAGGCGAAATGGATAACCCCGCACACCATAACGTACTAGAACTATTTGCAGTGATTGTCGTTAACCTGATAGCCACGGTATTGAAATTTGGTGATAGATCCCAGATTGGCGCTGTTTTATTGGCAACCAGTTTAGTGGCGGATTTAGAGCTCATAGCGGCAGCTACTTATTGGACATTTGCTGTACATATCACGGGTACAGGGCTAACGCCAGAGATTATGTCTAGTATTGTGTCTTTAACTGGTGGCGCTTTATTGGCGAATGTTATTTCAGCCATTATTTTGGTTTCTGAAACCTTATTTAACCGTTTATAAGGTTTAGATATGTCTTTGTTATCCTTTTTCGTAGAGGCATGGAATGGCTGCATCAGTTGATTTAAGTCGCGTTACCTTTATCGTAATGCGCGAAATGCGAGGCCCACTAATAGCCTTGCTTACTGTTTATTCAGTTTCTATTTTAGGTATGGTTTTTATTCCAGGAATAGAAGTTGAGGGTGAAATTCAGTATATGAGTATTTTTCATGCCTTTTATTTCATGACCTATACGGCAACCACGACTGGATTTGGTGAGATTCCTGTTGAATTTAGTAATGCTCAACGTTTTTGGGCTATTATTTGCCTTTATGTTAGTGTGATTACCTGGTTATTTGCAATAGGTACAATTATTCGACTATTTCAAAACCCTTTTCTTGTAAGAGCGCTTTCAGAGTGGCAGTTTTCTCGAGGGGTTCAGCGAATAGATAGTCCTTTTGTTATTGTTTGCGGCTTTGGGGATACAGGCAGTGTATTGATGCGAGGTTTGAGTGATTATGGCTTTCCAGCCGTTATTATTGATAGCAATGAGGAGAGGATTAAAGCGCTGCAACTACGAAATTATAAAGTTGCAACCCCTTCGTTCTGTGGTGATGCCAGTGTGCCTAAACATTTGCTTGAAGGGGGTTTGCGACGGTCGAATTGTAAAGCAGTTATTGCTATTACTAATAGTGAAGAAGTCAATCTGAAAATTTCAGCTTTAGCTCGATTACTCAATCCTGATGTCGGTGTTATCACTATGTCAAAGGTTGAGATATTTGAAGAAACATTAGCAACATTAGGGGGGGAGGTTCATATTGTTGACCCCTTTAAAACGTTTGCCAAAGTGTTAGCCGCATCAATGCGTAATCCTGGTTTTTATTCATTTAATAATTGGTTGGTTAGAGATAAAGGCGCTTCCTTGGAGCGCTATATTACCCCCCCTATAGGGACGTGGGTGGTTTGTGGGTATGGCCGCATGGGATATGAGGTTAATCGAGTATTAGGTAAATATGGGATTAATACAGCGGTTATTGATCCGCATGATTCTAAAGAAGATGAATATATTGAACGTTATATTGTAGGCAGAACAACATCCAAAACCTTAAGTCAGGCGGGGATTGAAAATGCAGTGGGCATTCTTTCAGGGACTGATGATGATGGGCATAATTTAGGTATTTTATTGAATGCTCGCTACTTTAATCAGGACCTATTTACTATCGTTAGGCAAAATAGACATGAGAATGAAATAGCATTCAAAGCGACAACCGTTGATATGATTATGCAGCCAACCTTAGTCGCGGCAAGAAAAATATTATTTCTATTGATTGCGCCCTTGTTAAAAACCTTTTTTCGTTATTTATTAGAAGATAAGCCTGGCCGTCAAGAAATAATGGAAGGTGTTATTCACGCCTTACGTCAAAAAGTAGGTAATGAAGAGCCACATTTAGTCACAATAGATTTTACTCGAGCTAAAAGCAAAGCGGTTATTCAGTTGCTAGATGAAGGGAAAAAGGTTCTGTTGGGTGAGTTGATTCGTGACCCAAGGGGGAGGGATGTGCCTTTGGATTTGGTTGTGTTTGTTATTAAATCAGGCGAGCAGGAAATTGTAATACCATCAAATAGTTATGAAATACAAGAGAATGATCAGATATTGTTTTGTGGAACGGGTTTGGCTCATCGACTATTTAATGCAACGATTAACAGTGAATACAAGTTATTTTATATTCAGCATGGTGTGTATAAGCCGAGAAGTCATTTGACTAAGTGGATCATTAATAAAATGAATAAAGACGGGGAAGTCACTCATCATTAATTATTCCAGAACTTTTTGTTGCTTATCTCTTTTTAGAGGAGGTGCTAGGTCAGTAGAGTAATATTCTTTTATTGCTCTACTAACCTGCAGCTACCTTGTTGGTGTGAAGTCTATGTCTCAGTTTTCCGAGATATGTTTTTTCAGCTCTTTAGGTATCGAAAATACCACTTTTTCTTCAATCCCTTGTATTTCAATAGTGCTATCCCCCCCCCACTGCTTTAATTGATCAATCACAGCCTGAACGAGTACTTCAGGTGCTGATGCCCCCGCGGTAACACCGACTTCAGCAATACCCTTAAACCATGATTTTTGCATATCGGCTGCGGTATCAATCAGGTAGGCATCTTTACCTAACTGCTCTGCAATCTCTCGTAAACGATTTGAGTTGGAGCTATTAGGCGAGCCAACCACTAAAATAACATCAGCTGTTTCCGCTAGATCGTGTACTGCATCTTGACGGTTTTGGGTGGCATAACAGATATCGTCTTTCTTCTGCTCTTGAATGGCAGGAAAGTATTTATGTAAAGCATCAACCATGATTTGAGTGTCAGTCATGGATAAAGTCGTTTGGGTCACATAGGCTAAGTCCTTAGGGTTATTAACCTTTAAGTGCTTAACATCCTCAGGTGTTTCTACTAAATACATGCCGCCGGCTGAGCCAGCAAGCTTTTCATACTGCCCCATTGTACCTTCAACTTCAGGATGCCCAGCATGACCAATAAGAATAGCTTCACGACCTACCTTTGCATGCTTAGCCACTTGAATATGTACTTTAGTCACTAAAGGGCAGGTTGCATCAAACACGGTTAAATTGCGATCTTTTGACTCTTGTTGTACTTTTTTAGATACTCCGTGGGCACTAAAAATTAAATAAGACCCTTCTGGGACTTCGCTGACATCTTCTATAAAGATAGCACCTTTGTCTCTTAACCCTTCAACAACTGTACGATTGTGTACGACTTCATGGCGGACATAGATTGGAGCCCCGAAGGCTTCAATAGCCTGGTCTACAATTTCAATGGCGCGGTCAACGCCAGCACAGAATCCACGAGGATTAGCGAGTTTAATTTGCATATCTTGACTTCTTTACTTGGTTATATATGGGGTTATTTTAACTTAACTAGGTAATAATTAAAATAAGGCTAAAGGCTAAAGGCTAAAGGCTAAAGGCTAAAGGCTAAAGGCTAAAGGCTAAAGGCTAAAGGCTAAAGGCTAAAGCAAGAGCGTTCCGAGTTTCTCTTGATCTGGCTCTTTTAGCCTTTTGTCTTTCGCCTTGAGTCTGCTGTTAAATATACCTTGAGATTAAACCTTGTGAGCAACCTTTTGGTAGTGGGATTTTTACTTCATATCCACCGCCCGCCGCTTCTTGCATTTCACGGTCATACATATCAGTCATGCTTTCTACGACAATATCTTGGTTGCCTTCAGGTAAAATCAATTCAACTTTATCTCCGACTGCAAATTTGTTTTTTACATCAATTTCAGCAATGCCTGTTTCTTCATTATAACTTCTAATTTCACCGCAAAACTGTTGTTTATGGCTTTTAGAATAACCGGTGATGTAGTTTTGATGTTCGTGGGTGTGGTGACGTTGATAAAACCCATCGGTATACCCTCTATTTGCTAGGTTTTCTAAAACACCAATTAAGTGCGGTTGGAAGTCACGGCCAGCAAGTGCATCATCAATGGCTTGTCTATAGGTTTGAGCCGTACGAGCCACGTAATAATGAGATTTGGTACGGCCTTCAATTTTAAGGCAGTCAATCCCTATATCAACTAATCGTTGAACATGCTCAATAGCACGTAAATCTTTAGAATTCATGATATAAGTACCGTTTTCATCTTCCATGATGGGTAATAATTCACCTTTTCGACCTTCTTCTTCCAGGAAGTAGGTTTTATCTGCTAATGGATGACGTTCAGCGCCACCACAACTGGCATTGCTAATATCATTCATTGAAATGGCAGCATTATCTAATACATAGTCACCTTCAGCATTTTCATGTGCGGGTAAGGTATCGTATTTCCAGCGGCATGAATTGGTACAGGTCCCCTGATTAGGGTCACGATGATTAAAGTAACCTGATAATAAGCAACGGCCTGAATAAGCAATGCATAAAGCCCCATGAACAAAGACTTCTAATTCAATATCAGGGCATTGTTGACGGATTTCTTCAATTTCATCTAATGATAACTCACGAGATAGAATAATGCGTTCTACCCCCATACTTTGCCAGAATTTTACCGTAGCAAAATTAACGGTATTCGCCTGAACGGACAAATGGATAGGCATTTCAGGCCATTTTTCCCGAGTCATCATGATTAAGCCTGGATCAGCCATAATCAAGGCATCGGGTTTCATCGCAACAATAGGTTCCAAATCAGCGATAAACGTTTTAACTTTAGTATTATGTGGAATAACATTGGTTGCTAGGAAAAACTTTTTTCCCAAATTGTGTGCTTCATTAATGCCTTTTTCTAGGTTGTCTTCTAGAAAATCATTATTTCTTACTCGAAGGCTGTAACGGGGTTGTCCTGCATAAACTGCATCTGCTCCGTAGGCAAAGGCGTAGCGCATGTTTTTTAGGGTACCTGCTGGAGAAAGTAATTCTACTTGTTTCATTGGGGTTTTTCGTTAATAATCAATTTGTTAGTATTCTAGCACTTTTTGTAAAAACAGGTTTGAGGTGATTATGCTGTTTATTGGATTTATTTTATTGGCTATGTGTCTGGTTTTTGGCGGGGCGTTTGTGTTGCTTAGAACGGCAAAGAAACCAAAGTTGCCGAAAGGGTTTAAAGTGAAGGTAGATGAGGAGGATGATTCAAGTGGCTGGTGACTTAGAATTGTTTTAGTATTCAATCTTTCAATAGATTACTTAAAAATTAAATCAGTTTGTGTTTCTAATAAGTGGTCGGCTAAGTCGTCATTAATATTATCAAATTTAATTCCGTACTCATAAAATTTATGATGTTGAAACTGTTTGAATTGAGAGTCAGTCTTGGTTGTTTTTTTATCAGTCAAGGTAAAAGCCAGAATATATTTTTTTTTGTTAAGAGGGAAAAGGGTCAGAATTCGAACGCAATTGAGGCTTAATAAACGGTATTTTGCTTTTATCTTTTGATTATTATCTAATAAATGAACACTTTTTAGAGGGTTTGCTTTATTGTTTAGCAAGCCTTTGTACAATGAAAAATAGTGATCAGTTAAGTAATGGTTTACTTCTTTTTTTCGTATGATTTTGGCCCTTAGTATAAACTCCTGAAGATCGTCAAATTGTAACGCGAGGGTTAGCTTGGTATTACTCCCAAGGTTTTCTTTTGATGAAAATTGCGCGCCAGCCGCTGAAATATCAATTAATTTACAGCTTGTGTTTTTTTTTCCTAAAAGAGAGTTGCTAATAATGGACGCTTCTATATCGCTTCTAACGAAACGAATATGTTTTCGTTGGTTCTGGCGTTGATTAATATCTGGTTGATCCATTGTTACTTTAAAAATAGGTTGTGTATTAAGGTTTTAATAAAGGCATGTAAAACGACTGGCGTGGCTAGTTATGATAGAAATATTAAGCAAAGTATAGACCTTATTGCTTTTTTAGGAATATAGAATAGCTAAATATGTATAGTGGTCTACATTTTATAGTGAGGTGTCATTCGCTGTCAGCGCCAGACGGCGGTGGATAAGAGTCCCCAATCTAGCACTAGGCAAAGTAATTGATGGATTTTCGACTAAAAGCCGTGTGGACTCTGATTTATTAGATAAATTACTGAGTAAGGGATGAGGATTAAAAAGCCGATTCGAAAATTATATTCTCAATTTTAAACAGAGAGGGAACAACGATGTGGAAAAAATTATTATCAAAAAAAAGGTTTTATAGCATTGATAATATAAATGTTGATAGCAATGAAGATTTTTTCCGTACCAGTTTTCATAAGGACTATGACAGACTTATTTTTTCAAATGCATTTAGACGGTTAGCAAAGAAAACGCAAGTTCATCCGTTATCAAAAAATGATCATGTTCATAATCGATTGACTCATAGTCTTGAAGTTGCCAGTGTAGGCCGGAGTTTGGGATTAAGTGCAGGCAAAATGTTGAAAGATAAAGGCCATGACATTGATCCTTATGATATAGCGTATATTATTCAAACGGCCTGTTTAGCACATGATATTGGAAACCCGCCTTTTGGCCATGCAGGTGAAGAAGTGATTAAAGAGTGGTTTAAAGAACATGAGAATCAAGAGCTTTTGAAATCATTGTCTAAAGAGCAGCATAGTGATTTGCAGCACCTTGATGGTAATGCTCAAAGTTTTAGAATTGTGACTCAACTGGAGAATAATTTATTTTCTGGCGGTATGAACCTAAGCTTTGCCACCTTGGGTACATTGGTTAAATATCCTTATTCTTCGAGTCATTGCAAAATGATAGGGAAATCTAAATTTAATTATTTTCACAGTGAGGAAGAATTTTTCGAGCTTTTATTTACTGAATTAGGTTTGAAGATAGGGGGGGGGCGTTATAAGCGTCATCCCCTTTCTTATTTAATGGAAGCTGCTGATGATATTTGTTATGGCTTGCTTGATTTACAAGATGCCATTGAGCTTAAAATTATTTCCCTTGATGATGTAGAGCCCGTATTTAATTTGTTATGTGGTGAAAAACTGAGACAAAAGGTATATAGCAATAGCAATTGTTCTGATACTCAAAAAGTTTCAAGATTAGTCGCTAAAGCCATGAATGAATTGGTATTGGAGGCTATGGTGGTGTTTGAAAATAAGCTTGAGATCATTGAAAGTGAAAATCAACCCCAAGACCTAATAGAATTTTTCTTAAATGATAAGCTTAAGCAAGGCATTCTGAATGCTAAAAAACTGGCGAGTGATAAAGTTTTTAATGAGACCAGAAAAGTGGAATTAGAGCTAGGTGCATACAATATTATAGAAACGATACTTGATCATTTAATTCGTGCGACCTATGAGTTTTATAACTTAGAAGAGAATGAGGCGCTTTCATTTCGAAATAAAAGGGTGTTAGCGTTAATGGGGGATAATAAACCTCTAAAGACTCAAAGTTTATTTGAAATGTATCAGCGAGTGGTCGATTATCTGGTAGGAATGACAGATAATCATGCCAGACATGTTGCTAACCAATTAAATGGTACAGGGAATTAAGCACCTCTAATTAAGTCCGGCCCTGCCTCCCCATTGTATAAGGGGGAATCGGAAGCTCTATGCAGATAGGGCATTAGAACTATCTGACGAGTCAGCAATAAGGTGGCTGAGTATTTTTTCTGCCAATATAGGCACTAGAGGTAATGGAAGGTCATGTCCCATCCCCTTTATTGATTCAAAACGTGAGCCTGGAATAGCTTCAGCCAATGCGACACCATGATCATGAGGTAAAAGAGGATCTTCTGTGCCATGAATAATCAACGTGGGTAAGTTAATTTTTCTCAATAACGGCTTTCTTGAAATGGCAACGGCTACAGCAGCGGCTTGACGAGCTGCTCCTTCTGGATAAAATGAACGCTGTAAATAAAGGCGAAATCGTTGCTCCATTGTTTGAGTATCTTCTTGATATTGAGCTCCACCCGCTTTGCGGCAAAGTTTTATCAACTGATTAACCGCTTGATCTAGCGTCTGTTCTTTCGGTTGAGGTTTGAATAGCTCCCAAAGTAAAGATATTTTTCCTCTAGGTAAATGCGGTTCACTTGTCGTTGACATAATTGCACCCAGGCTTAATAGACGGTCAGGGTGATGAATGGCCATTAATTGTGCAATCATGCCACCCATTGATGCGCCAATAACATGGGCTTTTTTAATGTTCAGTTCATCAAGTAAGTTAATGGCATCTTCAGCCATATCTTCTAAAGTGTAAGGAGTCTCTAGTTTTAATCTAAATAAGCCCGATAGAATGACTCGATATAGAGCAGGCGGTCGAATGTCTTGTAATTTACCAGACAAACCAATATCACGGTTGTCAAAACGAATAACACGAAACCCTTGTTTAGCAATGGTCTGGCATAGAGGTAGAGGCCAGGCAGTCATTTGTGAGCCCAGGCCCATAACAAGAAGAACAGCGGGGTCGTTAGTATCACCTAAAGAGTCATAAGCCAATTTATGGGGATGGTTAATCGCGGTACTTTCAGTATATCGCGAGGATAAGGGGGTTATTGAAGAGGATAGGGCCATACTGAAAAGATACCTATAGTAATAAAATATTACCATTCTATTTAATTTATGGTAAATGTCAATATTAGTTGTTATGGCTTTTTCTGGGAAAGTAGATTTTCAATATAGAAAGGGTAGGGAAGATCAAGGTCGATAATTCTAGCGTATGAAAGTCCCGCACTGGCAAGGAATATTAACCAGAAGATCGTAAATCTCGGGCAGGCAGAGGTAACGAAAAATATAAGGTGCGATGGGTGTTAACCATACAATAACTTGCTGTTCCCATGTCAGAACTACGAATTAAAATGTAATTTTTTCAGCGAGATAAATATGGAATTAGAAGAATAAAAGGCAAGTCGATTGCCAAGTTATAAAGCTCTTGATGAGCAAATCTAATTTTACTTTCTTGCTGTCATTTCAAGTTGGCTTGACCCCATGTTAAGTCCTGAGCCTATTGATCTTTGCTAACATTTACAGCTTAAGAATCTCAGGTTGTTCGATTGATATAAGCATTCTTGTCAGCACCGCAACCGTTTTCGCCACACCAAAATTCATCACCACAACCTGGTATTGCTAATAGAATCACGCTTATTAAAAAAACTTTCATAATCTTTATCCCCCTCAGGATTTAAGTATTTTTAAAATTTACATAAACATGAGGATATCAAAGAAAAATAACCTCACCGCTTATTTGTGGCCGCTGTTAATTTTTTGTTATAACCATGAATTGCAAATTCTAAGGTCCTATTATTGATAATAAAACTAGTTCTTTTAAATATGTATTTGCCTCTGCTCGAAGTGGTCCAAAGTAATCATCTGGATTACTCATTTTCCCAGGGCCAAAGTCAACAACCCCCCCGAAGAAAAATATTTGCTTCATCTTTTTTGATAATAAAAGCCGAGGAGGGTATATTCAGTAGGCTTTAAAAGTAACCGCCTTTTTTTATTATATGTATCCATGACTGATTTTTTTATTCTACCCGACCTTATACTTTTTGATTTAACGCATTCAGAAACATTTGCTGTTTGCTTATTATTTATATGGACGGGGTTTGTCAGGACTGGGTTGGGATTTGGTGGTGCGGCATTGGGTCTACCATTGATGTTATTTATCAGGCCTGATTTATTACTCTGGTTGCCCGTGATAGGCACGCATTTATTATTTTTTTCAGGGCTGACCTTAAGCCGACGATTACATCATGTCGATTGGGCTTATTTGCGTTATGCCTTATGGTTTATTATTCCTCCCGCATTACTCGGGGTCTTTGGACTGGTTAATCTGCCCGCCTTATGGCTTAACTTGTTTATTTATGCCATTACACTCTTTTATGGGGTTATCTGGGTGTTAAACCGGGCCATTAAAAGTCAGCAGAAATGGGTGGACAGGCTGTTATTGATCGTTGGTGGCTATGTGGCGGGTATGTCATTAACAGGTGCCCCATTAATGGTCGCTGTTTTTATGCGCAATGTTAATCGAGAACGTTTGCGAAACACCTTATTTGTCCTGTGGTTTACTATCGTCACCATCAAAATGACAACATTTATGGCGTTGTCGGTTAATCTACACTTTATTGAAGCATTAAGTTTAATTCCAGTTGCCGCTATTGGACATTTTATTGGTTTAAAGGCGCATCATAAAATCATTGAAAATGATCAGGTTTTTAAACAATGGGTTGGGGCTGGACTTGTTGTAGTCAGTCTTTTAGGGTTATTCAACCTATACCAGAATACTTGTTTAGATACAGTGGTTAAAACTCATATTTGTGGTGCAAGTGAAATGCTAGAACACTGGGTATCAGTTGTACTCAAGGAAATTGTCAGCGAGGGTTTATAGGATAAACTGAGGAAATAAAATACATTATTTTTAGAAAGGTATATTTCCTGCCTCAGTAATATTCAATTTCAAATAAACTTATGATTACCAGGGTAATTCCTCGCCATTCATATGCCAAAAACTACCCGTATTTTCAAGGTTCAATTGGTGCATACGATCAATCAACCCTGATGCCGACTCTGGGGGGTCAATTAAACCATTGTGTCCTGTCATATCTGTTTTTACCCAGCCAGGATGTAAGATGGCTACAGCAATGCCTTGAGGTTTTAGATCAATAGATAAAGATTTTCCCGCCGCATTTACTGCCGCTTTTGACATCCGATAACCATAACTACCCCCTGAATCATTATCTGCCATAGAGCTCATTCGGCTGGTAATAATACCCACTTTACTACCTTCGCCCATATTATTTAGCAAAGCCTGTGTCGTTAGTAAAGGCCCAAGACTATTAACTTCGAACATTCGCTTACAACTGGCAATACTCTGTTCATCTAGTTTGTCCATAGCAATACCATCAGCAATCCCTGCATTGTTAATTAGCCAATCGATACGACGGCCAGATAAAGTATCAGCCAGTTTGAGTAAGCTTTTTTGATCACTTGTCTCAATGTCTTCAATTATTTCAACACCTAAAGTATCTAATGCATCTGAACGTTGTCGGCAAGTGGCAATGACCTGAATCCCGATTTGTTTTAATTGCTTGCAAAGCTCTAAACCAATACCACGGTTACTACCAGTGATTAATGCTGTCTGCGTCATTTTAAATATCTCCTTTTTTTAATATATTATATGCTTTAATAACTATTAAGTAGCTGTTTTTAAATGGATAGGCAGTGTCTAATTAAGTTGGCGTGGAGTCGTTTTGAGATAATGGTATTTGTGTTGAAGTATTCGATTTATGTTTAGCGAGGGAGTTAGTGTGGAAGATTGAATCCCGATTCCTTAATAAGCTAATATACTTTACACGACGACCATTGCGGATTTTTGCCGATATCTATGTTGCGCCCTATTTTAGTTATAGGTGATTATTTTGGGGGGTATACTTTAATTTTGATTATTTACTATATTAAAGCCTGGTTGTAGTCGCCAGGCTTTAACGCAGTGTATATGTTGTATCTAGGCGCGAGCAAGTGCATTAATTAACTCATCATAAGATAAGCCTTTTTCATCTAGAACACTTAATAATATACGTGTTGAAGCTTCCATTCCTGCATCATCAAAGTTGGTTTCTGCTTCTTTGTCTCTCATTTGCTTGTACAGCGGCGCAATAATATCGTTAATAGTTGCCGGGTTTGGGGCAACTCTTTCTGCGTGGTAGCCATTGGCAGTGGGGGTAATCGTTGCAAGCACCCAATAATGATCGCCATTTTTTGCTTGATTGATAACAAAAGCGCTAATTTCTTTACCCTCTTTTATTGTGCTCCATACTAGGTTGAAAGCTGCACGAGGCATATCGGGGTGACGAACAAGGTTGTGATTAGCTCCAATAAGTTCACTTTCTGTATAACCTGCCACTTCTTGGAACACATCATTTGCTTGAGTAATGATCCCATTTTTGTCAGTTTCACTAACGATTGTACCTGAGTATTTAATTTCAGCCATCTTTTACGACTCCCATATGAATTATAAAGAAATGTATAAACCAATATTTTAACTGTTTGTTATTATTAGTTATTTGGTGTTGCTATATTGAATTGATACTTTTTGATTCTATCGTGAGTTCGATATAAAAACAACAATTATTATCCGGTTTTTATAAAGCATCTTAGTTTTAACTGTATCTTTGAAACTAAGACGCTATTTTGGGCGATACTGGAAATCAGTCATTAAAGGAACCTCTGATCAAGTCCAATTATTTTTAGCTTGCTAAAACGGCCGATATTTTCCACGAAGATCGGCGCAATAGAATGACTATTACCCCTCACTTCATGAAAAATAGCGACCGTTTTTTCTGTGCTAAATTCTAACCAACTTAATCAGAGTGTCCTTAAGGCGTCTTTTAGGGCTGCCATCTCTTATCAGCAGTTATAATAGAAAGGTTTATAAAGCCGTTATCAAATAATATTAAATGAAAATCGCACTACTAGCAGGCACACAATCGGGCTGTGGTAAAACCACAATTATGCTGGCCTTACTGCAATACCTCAAAGCTCAAAATCATAGTATTACCTCGTTTAAAGCGGGGCCTGATTTTCTTGATCCTTTATGGCATCAGCTGATCACTGAACGAATATCCTATAATTTGGATACTCGGATGGTTGGTCTGGAGCAATCACAGCAGCAGATAAATAAGCAACAAGAACAAGTGGATTTAGCCTTGATTGAAGGGGTGATGGGCTTGTTTGATGGTCGTTCGGGCGTGGGACTTGATGGCTCCAGTGCCGACTTGGCTAAAGGCTTAAAATGTCCTGTCATATTAGTGGTGAATGCTAAAGGCATGAGTGGTTCAATTGTGCCTCTAGTGAGTGGGTTTTGTGATTATGCTGAAAAGATGGGAGTAACTATTTCAGGGGTTATTGCTAACCAGGTCGGGAGTGCTCATCATGCTAGTTTGCTAAAGAATTTTTTGCAGGATCATCACATGCCGCCTTTATTAGCCTGGATGGAAAAAGAGGCTCCCGCATTAGCTGAACGGCACTTAGGGTTAACCACTCCAGGTGATATTGATCTCCCAGATTTTTCAGCCTGTTTTCATGTTGATGCATCAGCCTTATCGGCTGCATTTTATGAGTGGTATGAGGTTAAATCGACCGTTAATACACAGGTAAAACGATTGGCAGGAAAAAAAATAGCTATCGCTAAAGATGCCGCTTGTTGTTTTATTTATCCAGCCAATGTTGACTGGTTAAATGAACAGGGGGCTGAAATACGGTATTTTTCTGTGGTTGCCGGTGATGATGTGCCGCAAGATACTGATGCTGTGTGGTTGCCTGGCGGTTATCCAGAACTTTATGCGGAACAATTAGCCGTGTCTAAGAGTTGGCGTTCTCTGGATCAATTTATACAGGCTGGTCTTCCCGTGTTGGCCGAGTGTGGTGGCAGTATGCTTTTAGGGGATCAACTGATTGACCATCAGGGCGTTGCCTGGCCGATGGCTGGAATCTTATCTTACCATTCTAAAATGCAAAAAAAGTTGGCTTCTCTAGGCTATAGGGAAGATATAAGTGGCATGAGAGGGCATGAGTTTCATTATTCAGTCAGAGAAAGAGAAGACGATTTCCCCAATTGTTTTAAATGTTCGCGAGGTGATCAGGGAATAGGGTATAAAAAACTACGCGCATCTTATATCCATTGGTATTTTGCGAGTGCTCCAGAGGTGATGGCTTTGTGGTTAAGTTAGGGTATTGCATGTAATGCCCCCTGATAAGAGCTTATCAGGGGGGCTTTGCTTTTATCAAGTATATTTCCAATACTCGGTATTTGCATGGCCCCTTTGATTAATATTGTAACTCGCTATAAATTCTGCAACCATAATCGAGCGAAGTAGGGTTTAACCCTAAATGCATGGTTCAAATAGTCGTTACTTGCGGACGATAAAATTTTGTAACAGAAGCGGTGATTTAATTGTGTTAAAATGGATAACATAGAATAGATTAACCAATGGTAAGAAAATGTCTGAAACTTCGTCAATTAAGCAAAATGCAATCAGTGTTTCAACTCACGCTAAAACCAGTCAAGTGCTAGGAGCCGCCTTATTAGGACTTATGGTTTTAATGGCTGTTGGTTTCGCACCGATTGAAGTGATTCACAATGCAACACATGATACGCGGCATAGTACTGGTTTTCCTTGCCATTAAGTGATTTTTACGCCTTGTTATCCTGTTAATATGCATGTTTTGATAGGGCGTTTTATCGTTATTTAGGCTGACTATATTCTGCTTTTGGTCGGCTAGTTTCTTTTAAGTTAGCTCGTAAATAGGTGATCCAGCGTATTTCGTTCTTATTGTTTTCAATACTGAATGTTTTTGTTTTTTGCGAGGTTTTTGCTGTTTGTAGCGCATTGATAAAAGATGTTATCGACGGTGCAACGGTATATAAATAGATCGTACATAACAACATAAAGATGGATGAAAACGCACTTTGGTAAGCATAGACTTTAAATGCGGTACCAAATGAACGCTTTATTTTTGCATTAGATAAATCCACGCTATATAGTTCATCTAGTAGTAAATGAATAATAAAGCCAATGCACACAAATAAGCCACCTAACCAGGAGGTTAGCGGGTCCTGCTTAAGGAAATAATAGCAGATGCAAGTGCTTAAAAAAGAAAAGAATACGGCAGCCAATAGCGAGTGGAAAACACCTCGATGTACAGTGAGAGACTTAAACAAAGAAAATAAAATATATCTCACAAAGGTAAACACACTGAGGGTAATTAAGATGAGAGAATAGGGTAGGCATTGATTTGATAAGTCGCTAAGTAAGCTGGAAAATTCATATGCAGTTGCATGACAAATAGCTTTACTGGAAGGTAGCAGGCTAGGAATTCCTTGTAGAATAGAACCTTCTGTTAATAAAGTAAGTGTGCTCATGACGGCTAGGAGAAAAAAAACAATTCTAACTTGCTTTGAATTGTCAGAGTCAATATCAGGTAATAAGCCTCCAATTGTTCCTAAAAAAACAAACCAAGGGGCTTCGACCCAATTAATTAACTGGATATTACTTGCTAGGAGTGCGGTACATCCACTGCCTAAGAAAGCGACAGATACATGGGTATTAAAGTTTGCCATAAAGGTTGAAGCAGTGTGGTGTGGGGACTTAAGAAAAGTTGTTCTGATAAATAAAAGTACTTGAATACTTTTTAGTGTATGACGGTGTTTTCGCTGGATTTTTAGAGTGGCATCGGATTTGTAAAAAAATATTGAAGGCGGTGGTGATTAAAGTCGGTGGTATTGAGAAAAGCGCATCATATAATGATGCGCTTAGCTATTTTAAGGAAGCTCTGATCAAGTCCAATTATTTTTAACTTGCTAAAACGGTTGCTAAATTCTAACCAACTTGATCTTAAGTTTCCTTAAGAGGCTGCCTTATTTTTCATTTGAACCATTAAGTTCGGCTGGTTTTGAATGATAAATATATTCTGTGACTGGCTTTCCCTGTAAAAAATGTTCCTTAATAATGCGGTCAAGCTTCTCGCTAGTGACGTCATAATACCAGATACCGTCAGGTTGCACACAAAGTAAGGGACCTGATTTGCAGGAACCAAAGCAAGTGGCGCGTGATTTTTTGATTCGAAGCTCCCCCTGATCTAATCCTGCCGCTTTAAACTTCTCTTTAAGTTGATCATAAAGAGTCTGGCCTTCACCATTTTCAGTACATCGAGAACCAATACAAATCATGATATGACGGTGATAATCCATCATTTTAGGTTTTATGACATCAGTCATTATTTTGTTCCTGAACTTCAGATTCAGCAATTTTCCAGTCTTGCTGATAGTTTTGAAAATGTTCGGGATTGAACGCCCCATTTTGCTTAGTTAATGAAAGACGGAAGACTAAGTGACCATGCTGGTCAATAAAATGTAATCCATAGGTTTTGTCATCACGGCTGGCAAGGTAGGCCGCTTTAACCAAGCTCCAATTAACATGTAAATGAAATGCCTCATTTTCAATGCTTAGCCAATCATTTTTTTGTACAAAATCTTTACCCTGTAAAAACAATTCAACCACCGCGCCGGATTCAGTACGAACGACAGCTCGTAAGCGACCCCAGTTGCTAGTTTTTTTCAATATACTTTCAAGTTGCTCTGGGTTTACTGAAACCGCCTTATGCTTGTTTATTTGATCTTCTGTCTTTTGTGATACCGCAGAAAGAACCTCACCTAAAGAAACATTAAAATAGGTTGCTATGTTTTCCCAGCTGAGTTCGTTATGAAGATTTATATATTCTCTTAGACAGGCTTTCCAGCCCTCAAGTCCCATTGATAATGATCGGCCTGCTTGTTCTCCATCTTTGGCTTCTCCCGTTAAGTTGTTGTACTTGTTAGCATAACCTCTAGGGGTAATCATTAAACCTTGTTCTAAATAGGTTGTTGAATTGCCAATTAATACCGTGGTTAGCATGCCTATATCTTGGTCAGCCATTTCATCAAGACGAACTAATTGTATGGCTTGTCTACGGCGATAAGCCGATTTAACAATAGCAACAGGGGTGGCAGGATCTCGATATTTTAAGAATATTTTTTGGGCTTCAACGATTTGTTGAGTGCGTCGGCCACTTTTAGGGTTATATAAAGCGGTAACAAAGTCAGATTGAGCTACTGCATTTAATCGGCGGGCAATGGTGGGCCATGGGGTTAATAAGTCAGATAAGGAAATAGAGCAAAAGTCATGTGTTAAGGGGGCGCCAACTAGAGAGGCACAAGCTGATAATGCAGTACTCCCTGGAATGATTTCTACCTTTATATCGCTCTCGGGTGTCCAGCCCGCTTTTAGCAGAACCTCATAGGTGGGGCCAGCCATACCATAGACGCCAATATCACCAGAAGAAATAAGTGAGACTTTTTTACCTTGTTTAGCTTGCTCATAAGCTTCAATACAACGGTCTATTTCTTCAGTCATCCCTTTTCTGACGACTTCTTTGCCATCAAGTAAGTCTTTGACTAGTTTGATATAAGTTGAATAGCCAATCACCACATCTGATTCAGCAATGGCGCTTTTAGCTCTAAATGACATATGTTCTTCAGCACCTGGGCCGAAACCAACTAAGAATATTTTTCCACTCATGATTTTTTGATTAGGGTATTTATAACTATAATTTATAGAGCGGACTTTAGCCCGCAATGATTTGATGGTATTGCTAGCGGACTGAAGTTCGCTCTACATTGTGCGCGTGCTCTATTTTTACAATAGAGATAGTCGCATTCTTACCATCACCTCCACGATGTTTAAATTTTTCAACCAGCAAATTTTTCATCCCTGTTTTAGCGGCTAATATAGCAGCGGCTTCAGATACTGATGGCGTTCCCATGTATTTTAAAACAACAGTAGAAGGGCTGGGAACTTCAACTTGAGCCAATTGCTCAGCTGGGTAAAAGACTAGAGGCCATTGGTGCTTTTCAGCGAGTTGCAAAATAGCTTGTTCATCATTTTTTTTATCTATTGTAGCGAGTTGCTGAACCGTTTGCCTATTTAGGTTTATTGAACCTAAAGCAAGATCAATAACATCTTCTAAAGTTTGTAGAGGTGTCCCTCGGTCACAACCGATGCCTAGAATAACTTTCATTTTTTGGGTCTGTAAACAACCAGTCTTTCTTCCAGTTGTTTCCAGAGGGTATCGGTAATTTCTTTATCTGTTACCCATAACAGTGCTTTAAAATGATTCAAATCAACCTCTTCAAAGTGCTCAAATAAATGGATATTAGCGGGTAGTGGAGTGGGGCGAGTCCACCAGTTTTTTTCACCGGCTTCTTGAATGAAGGCGATGGGTTCTTCATTAACGACGTGTGCAGAGACACGGGTAATATTAATTTTTGGTGCTTCAACTTTCCAGCCCAACTCACGCCCTAAAATATCAACAGGAATTGTTTTGCCAACATCGGATGCGGTGGTTAATACAGCCGTTCCTTGAGTGAGTGATGCAATTTTTTCAGCATAGGCATTAGCGCCTCCTACATGACCGGAAAGGACTGGAATAACAAATTGCCCTGCATCATCAACGACAATAACACCAGGGTCTTCATCTTTAGATTGAAGGTAAGGTGCAATGAGTCGAACAACGGCTCCAAGAGAGACAAGAAAAACCAGTTGGTCGTAGTTTGAGAATAAACCAGCTATCTGATTCCGAAAAGGACCTGAATAAGCGTGTACGTTATTGCTTAACCCTGTCATTAATGGGGCAAACTTTTCAGAAATAACAACATCTGCTTCGGGTAGTTTTTCTGCTAGTGATTTAACTTGTGCAGCACCGTGTTTGGTAATGGCGATAAGAACAATTTTAGACTCTGTTGAGATCATTTTGGAAACAAGATAAAAGGAAAAGATTATAACCTAGTATTTAAGTCAGGAATAGGTTGGCGTATTCATATTAAGTTGCATCACGCTTTAGATGGCAGTATAACAAATAAGAAAAAATGTTTTTTTGTAGATGACTTTTTATAGGAAGGTGTATGCCAGATTCAACACATATTGTTTGCCCGCATTGTAGTGCCGTTAATCGTATTGTGATAGCTCGATTGAGTGATAATCCTACTTGTGGTCGCTGTAAACAATCTCTGTTTACAGCGCTGCCTATTGAATTAACAGCAAAAAACTTTATCCAACATATTAACAGGAATGATATTCCGGTGGTGGTGGACTTCTGGGCGCCGTGGTGTGGGCCATGTAAAATGATGGCGCCAGCCTATACACAGGCTGCTGCACAGCTTGAGCCTCAAGCCAGGCTGACTAAAGTGAATACAGAACAGCAACAAGCATTAGCTGGACAATACAATATCCGTAGTATTCCTACCTTAGCTATTTTTAAAAAAGGTAAAGAAATAGCACGTCAGGCAGGGGCCATGAGTACTGAAGATATTATTCATTGGGTAAAAGTATCAATATAAATAAAAGGTTACCCGATTGCCCACAAGCTTCAGCCAGTTTTTATAGACAGTATTGTTGGGTAGTAAGGCGCAGTATTGGAATGAGTTCCAAGGCAACTAAGTAGACAAGCATCATTAATGTAACATTTTTATTTTCGTCATTCCTGAGTTTTATTATCGGGAATCTACTGCTTAGGTCGTATGGATTCCTGCTAAGAGCAGACAGGAATGACGGTGTTTTTTTGTTAAATTAATTTTACGTGGGTACTTATTAATGTAGGAGCGGCCGTTTTAGCAAGCTAAAAATAATTGGACTTGATCAGAGATTCTTTAATAGCCACGATAAATTATTCGCTTGCTGCTTTAATCAGCTCATAAACACGATTAAATTTAACGGGCTTGGGTAAATAAGGGGTTAATATCTCCGTATTAATCCAGAGTTGTTTTGATGCTGCTTTTAAATCAAAGTGCTGAATAATTCTACCTGTATTGAGAGTGCTTTCAATTATAAGGATATTGTTTTCCCAGCCGGCAATTGTTATTTTTTGATTTGGGTTTTTATTGCTAGAAACATGAGTGCTACGAAAGTCTGTGTATATATGCTCTTGATCATCAGGGGAGGCGAGTATTAGTAACGGTTCTTCATGCTGAATAGAGAGTGTTTCTGAGGACTTTAAAAAAGCCAGTAAACTTTGGGGAAGATGACCTCGCCTCGTATTTTTTTGTTTGTTGTCAGCGTCATTACTCCCCTGTCCATTTCCTCGGCCACTGCCACTGCCACCATGCTGCCCCGTGCCTCGGTTATTTTTGTTTTGATTACGTTGGCTATTTTTTGGTTTTTTAATATTTTCTTTGAGTTGATCTTGAGGGGATTGACTAAGTTCTTTATTCAACCCCCATAAGCCAGTAAAGTTGGGTGAGCTCGTTGCTGTATTTATTTTATTTGGCGTTATAGCTACGGGGGATGTGCTTGTACAAGCTGGAGCTATAAAAATGCTAATAAACAGTAACAAAAAGTAAGGCATGCTTTTAATCATTTATAAATGAGATAAATTTTTGTTGTTGAGCTGCAACTAAGCCGCCCATCACTTCCGCAACAGTCCCTCCAAACATAGTACCGAGTAGTCCTGCGTTCATTGTGCCAATATACACGCGACCATCCTTTTTTTGATAAACAGAAATGGTGCAGGGCATCATCACTGAAATTACTTTACTAGCATCTTCTTTTAAAATTTTAAAAGCATGATCTGCCTGACAAAGATTGATTAACACAACGGGAGCCAGATTTCCGCCACCATGTTTTTTAATAGAGTGATGTAAAGGCTGAATACCTGAAATAACCCAGTTTTCAGCTTTTGCATTTGTAGTGATTTTCTCTACAGTTTCATTAACACTATAGGGGCTGAGTTGCTCAGAAAGCATCATGCTTGGCATAACTAGCCAGGCAGTGATAGCGGTTATGATAATACCAAGGATGCAACCCGTCAGGATGCTTAAGATTTTCATTTATGTTCCTATTGTTTTGAATGCGATCTTTAAGGAAGCTCTGATTAAGTTGGTTAGAATTTAGCAAGCTAAAACTAATTGGACTTGATCAGAGGTTCCCTAATATGCTGGGGGAAGTAGGGGTTCAATACCTTCAAATTCAGCCTTAGGGTGATGATTAGTAATTTGTTTTCTCACTTCGTCAATTCGGTCTTTGGCAATATCAACCATCACTAATAGCTCACCTTTTTCAATGGCTTCTTCATACTTCCTGACTTTTGAGTTCCCTACTTGTAATCCTGCCAGGCCACTCATCATGGCACCGATTGTTCCTCCGAAGAATAGAATACCCAGAATGGGCGCGCCAGCAATTGCAAAACCAGCAAAGCGTAATCCGACTAGACCTGCTAATAAACCGGTACTAGCACCTAATGCAGCGCCTCGTTCTACTGCGGCTATAAAGTCAGTTTTTTGAAATTCATTCGCTTCGGGTAAATCTTGCAAGGGCGTATCTCTTTTGGCTAAGACATGAAGATGGTGGTCTTTTATCTCTAGAGAGCGTAATTCATTAACAATTTGATGGGTTACTTCAATATTGGGTGTTAAAAAGTATATTCTTCTCATGACGGACTCCAATAAGGTTGAGATGCTTAAGGAAGCTCTGATTAAATCCAATTATTTTTAGCTTGCAAAACTGTCACTAAATTCTAACCAACTTAATCAGAGGTTCCTTAAATCAATTTAGATAATTAACAAATACTAATCCACGTAATATTATGACTCTGGTTTTAAGAAAAAATTCGATTTATTTCTTAATGATTTTTATTTTAAATCAGAAAATTGTGTACGAATCTTATCCTTATGCTTGCGGTATGATTTAGCATCACCATAATCTAAAAAATGCTGATAGCGGCTGTGTAAAGTACTAATATGGCGAGCATGTTTGATGGGACACCAGAATTGTTCTGTTCGAGCGGCTATTTCCTGAATATAAGCAATAATGCCATTAAAATAACTACAATAAGCACAATTGATTTTTTCAATGAAATTTAGGTAATTCAAATACTGTCGGTCAAAAACAATATAGTCGGTACGTTTGACTTTTGGAATGCCGTAAATTGGAAAACAAATAGCCTGGAATAGAGTAACGCCTATATCCAATAATACCGTGGGAATTAATACTGCCCAGATAACTGGCGCACTAAGGATGTTTTTGAGTGAGGCTTTTTTAAGATAATTTAATAACAGCTGTAAATAATGCTTATGTTGTTGAGTAACTTGCTCTTCAAAAAAAATACGTTTTTGTTGGATTTCATAAGTAAAGGTATTTTGCTGATTTTGTATTTCCTTAATCAGCTCTTGTTCTAAAGCCTGAATTTTACAGAGTAAATCATCAATAGTTGAGTTCATAAACAATACCTGACTGAGCAAAATTAAGACAAAGCATAATAAATATTATGAACTGATAATATGATTGCTTTGTCTTATAAAAAGTTTCTGACTGTGTATTTCGTACAGTGATGAACGCACGAAGTATGTTTAATAATAAGGCAAAGGAGCTTGAGATGAAAGTAGCAGTAGCAAGTCAAAACCGACGAGAAATTACTGAGCATACTGGGCGGTGCAGGAAATTCTGGATTTATGAAATAGAATCCCAACAAATTTTAAACAAAGAATTATTAGAACTGACCAAAGAGCAATGTTTTCATGATAGCCCACCACAGGCGGCTTCCCCGTTAGATGATATGCAAGTATTAATAGCTGGAGGAATGGGGCGTGGGTTGGCTCAGCGTCTTGAAAATAAGGGAATCAAGGCATTGCTCACCTCCGAAACTAACCCCGATAAAGCAGTGAATGATTATTTAACTGGCACGTTGCTTACGTATGCCGCTGAATCTCAGCAGTATAAATGAGCGAGGCTGTGAACTTATCTCTGGTTGGTTTTAAAGCCTGATATTGCTCAGGCTTTAATCCTCTTATTGGATAGGGTTCTGCTTATTTTAGCGCTGGAAGTTGCCAGTCTATCGTTGATTTTTTATGTAACTGGAGATATTTGTTAGCCTGGCTAAAATGTTGACAACCAAAAAAGCCACGATAGGCAGATAAGGGCGATGGGTGAGGTGCCTTTAGTACGCAGTGTCGAGAGCTATCAATAATGCCTCCTTTTTTCTGAGAATAACTCCCCCATAATAAAAACACTACGTGCTCACATTCTTTGTTTACTATTTCAATAATTTTATCGGTAAACTGTTCCCAGCCTTTGCCTTGGTGAGCGTTGGCTTTGGAGTCTTGCACCGTTAACACTGCATTAAGTAGTAATACCCCTTGTTTTGCCCAGCTTTCTAAATAGCCATGATTTGCCGGGGGTATGCCTAAGTCAGTTTCTAACTCTTTATATATATTGACCAGAGAAGGCGGGGTTTTTACCCCAGGTAATACAGAGAAACAGAGGCCATGAGCTTGCCCTGCCTGATGGTACGGATCCTGCCCCAAAATAACGACTTTTACATTATCTATAGCTGTTGTTTCTAAGGCATGAAACCAGTTTGATGATTGAGGGTAAATGATTTTTTGGGCATCTTTTTCAGCACGTAAGAAAATTTTTAATGCTTGCATGTAGGGAGTGCTGAACTCTTCTTCTAATACTTTTTGCCAGCTAGGGGCTCTGTCTAAAACCATGATTGTTCCTATTCATTAGTTTGTTGATTAAGGATGGGCTTCAGTCCGCTCTCTATTAGAGGGTAAATTGGCGGACTAAAGCCCACGCTACAAAAAGTCTCAATCCTCAAGCATTAATACACTTTATTCGATAATTGAAAGTTAATTTACAAGCGTTTTCTTTTTGCATCCTCGAATCATTTCACCTCGCTGCCTATGATGATTGCCACTAATCATAATCAAGGATAAATAATTAACCTTTTCACCCTGTAAGCTAGCAACATCATGAATAATCCGTTCTTCAGGTGAGCCTGCCTTTTCAATAAAACAGCTGTTGGATAATAAGTCTTTATTGTGTAAAAGTTCAATAATATCATCCAGAATGGGTTTTACTTTTAACAAAATTAAGGTGTCAAAATCATTCAGTAGCGAATCAATCATTTCCAGCCCATAGCCTGCTGGAATAATGGCAACGGTATCATCGGTATCAGCCAAAGGCATATCAGCACGAGCTGCTGCGGCATTAAAAGAGGTAACACCCGGAATAGTTTCGACTTCAATTGACTCATCTAAGCCTTTAACTGTTTTTGCCAAATGCTGAAAGGTTGAAAAAGTAGAGGCATCCCCCTCCACTAAAAAAACCACATCATGTCCTTGTTGTAAAATTTCAAGCACGGTTTCAGCTGCTTGTAACCAGTACTTCGCCAATATCTCTTTATCATGAGTCATGGGGAAGATAAGTTCAGTGCTGTTTTCGGGTTCTGTTAGTCCAGCTTGCAACGCTATTTGTAGGGCATAACTGGATTTACCTTTCCTTTTAACGGGGTAAGTCCAATAAGCATCAGATTGTAATAAAGCCCACGAACGGCGGGTGATTAGGTCAGGGTCCCCTGGGCCTAAAGAAGCACCATATAATGTACCTATCATAGTTTATTCCTTTGCGCTGAAACTATCCAAACAGGGTTTTCAGCTTGCATTCTATGCATATGTAAAATAGGTTGGCTACGTGAAGCCTGTAATTGTGTCATATCCCAGTTGGCATCAAGTTTTTTTAGTATTTCAATTGCAGTTGTTAGGTTTTCAATAGTGACAAAATTCATCACTAACCAACCTTCTGATTTTAGACGGCTTAGGCAGCGTTTAATCAGTTCAGCTAATTCACCCCCCGTTCCTCCGACAAAAATAGCATCAGGATTGGGCCAGCTTTCTAAACCAACAGGTGCTTTATTATTAATTAAGTGATAATTGTATACACCGAGTTGATCCGCATTTTTACTGGCAATTTCAAAATCAGCCGTGTTTTTTTCTATGGCATAAACATAGCCTTGACGACATAAACGCGCGGCTTCTAAACCGACCGAACCCGAACCTGCGCCAATATCCCAAACAATACTGTTAGCTGTTAATTGCATGCGAGCCAACGAAACTGCACGAACTTCGCGTTTGGTAATTAAGCCCTTATCTGGTTTACGTTGATGAAAGTCACTATCTTGCAGGCCAAAGAGGAGGGGAGATTGCTTAGTCTGTTTACGGTTTAGAATAACAATATCATTGCCGTTAAAAGACTGTTCAGCAATAAATTTGACAGATTCTCCATGTAATACTTTTTCATCATCACACAATAAATTTTCAGCCACTGAAATATCAAATTGATCGGCTAACTTTTCAATCAGCATCATTCTGGCGATACGGTCAGGGGTGTTTTCTGGCCCCGTTAAAATAGCTAATTTATCGTGATTGAAAAGGGTTTGTAATAAAGCATAAAAGCCATGTTCAGGCCCTGCTGCTTTTGTCCATTCCCCAGCATCTTTACTGTGTACGGAAACAATCTTTGCATCTTGCCAAGATAAACCTATTTGCGCAAAAGCTAATTGAATTGAAGAAATATTTGGGATTATTTGTAACTGGTCGGCAGGGAGTTTTTTATATAAATAACTGGCAATACCATGGCATAAAGGGTCGCCAGTGGCTAAAACTACTATTTGCTGATTTGCTTGTAAGGCTTCTGTAATCCAGACAGGTACCTGTTTTAAATGGCCTGTTAAATCTTTCTGTATGGCATTGCCTAGTTGTTCAGAAAATAGTTTTAAAGTACGGCTTGCACCAATGACAAGGTTGGCAGACTGAATAATATTAAGCGTATCGGCGGTTAAGCCGTGTACACCATTATCCAGTACACCGATAATTTTACATGTCATTTATGTTCCTCATATTCTGACAGTTTTTGGCCTTCAAAATCACAGATTAAAATACTGTAAGTAAATTTATTGGGATAACGAGATTTTAAAGTGCTGACCACGCGTTTTGATAATTCTTGGTAAAACGCATTCATTAAGCCTAATTCTTCCATCACTTCACCAGCGAAACGTGCGGTTTCATTTTGACTGATGGCATCGCAAGTGGCTTGTGGCGCGCCTGCGACTTTAGCTATATCCGCTAATAATTGAGTATTAACAGGGTTTCTACGGGCATGGGTAATCACTTCACCTTGTGCTATTTTAGTCAGTTTACCTACCATGCCACCAATGATGATTTTGCGAATATTGTTTTGTTCGGCAGCATCTAAGGCAGGGCCTAAAAAGTCCCCCATTTGTACAAAACAGGCCGCTTGTAAATCAGGCCGTTGGCGTAAAGTGAATTTTTCAGTCCGACCGCCCGTGGTTAATACCACTGTATCTAAGCCTTGATTGGCAGCCACTTCAATTCCTTGTACCACGCTGGCGCGAAAAGCAGCAGTGGAATAGGGGTGAACAATGCCCGTGGTACCAAGAATGGATATGCCACCCATAATGCCTAAACGGTCATTTAAAGTTTTTTTGGCCATTTCTACGCCGCCAGGGACAGAAATAGTGACTTTTAAGCCTTGTTGTTGCAAGAGTTGATCAGCCACTTCACGTACATTATCTTCAATGTTTTTACGTGGTACAGGGTTTATAGCAGGGCCATTTACGTCTAGCCCTAAACCGCGCATGGTAATGGTGCCAACACCTTCTCCACCTGCTAATATGATTTGGTTGCTTTGTTCGGGTAACAAATCAATATCTGCTGTTAAATGGGCTTTATCTGTACAGTCTGGATCATCGCCTGCATCTTTTATCACGACAGCATGAGCATGGTTTGAATCGCAAAAACCTTCCGTCACTGTAAAAATGACACGTTGACCATTAGGTAGCATGGATTCAATTTGTTCCGGGACTTGCCCTGTCACTAAACCGATAGCCGCCGCTCGCGCAGCAGCAGCTGAACAGGCACCAGTGGTAAATCCTTTGCGAGTACCTTTAGGTTTTTTAGCTTGCATAAGGGTTATTTGTTTTGTGCTTCAGCCAAGGCTAATAGCGCGTGAATAGCGGCAACCACTAAGGTGGAGCCACCTTTACGGCCATGGGTAATAATCCAGGGCACATCGGCTAATAATTCTAATTCAGCTTTGGATTCTGCTGCAGAAACAAACCCAACTGGCATACCGACAATAAGCGCAGGTTTAAGATTATCGAGTTTGATTAAACGAATGACTTCTAATAATGCAGTTGGCGCGTTACCCACCGCAATAATACTGCCTTCTAGTAAACCTGCTTTATGAGCTTTACGCATAGCCTGAACGGCGCGGGTGGTATTTTCTGCTTTCGCTTGAGTAATCACGTCAGCATCAGAAATAAAATGATGGGTATTGACCCCAAAATGACTTAAACGCGGTTTAGATAAGCCCACGCAAATCATTTCAACATCCGCCACAATAGGCGAGCCTGCCAAAATTGCAGCAAGACCCGCTTCAACTGCTTGTGGCTGAAAGCGGGCTAAACCGTTAAATTCAAAATCAGCCGTGGCATGAATCATACGGCGTACAATATTCCATTGGGCATCGGTATAATTGTGAGCACCGACTTCATTATCAACAATAGCAAAGGAATCATGTTCAATTTTTTGACCTGCTTGGGTCAGTTGCTCGGTAACAGTGTTTTGGCTCATAATGGGCTATTGAAGAATGTGAGAATTGATACAGTATAATACTTTGCAAAGCTTTCTAGCAAAGCCGCTGTGATATTTTGGAGTAATGAATTATGTCAACCGTTATACAAACTAGCTCTATTAGCACAGAAGAGTATTTACAAGGTGAATTAACCAGTGAAGTGAAGCATGAGTTAATTGATGGACAAGCTTATGCCATGGCTGGAGCTCATGCTAATCATGAGCGAATTTCCGTAAATGTTTTGACTGAATTTAGCCTGCATTTAAAAAACTTACCTTGTGAACCTTTTGGTTCAGATATGAAGGTAAAAGCAGGTTTAAATTTTTTTTACCCTGATCTATCGATTGATTGTGATTTTGATGAGTCTCAGCCTTATTTTACAGAAACCCCTATTATCATTGTCGAAGTTTTATCAAAATCCACCCGTAAAATCGACCAAACCATAAAACGTAGAGCTTATCTCAACCTCCCCAGTTTGCAAGAATATGTATTGATAGAACAAGATTTTGTTGATGTAGAAGTGGTTAGAAGACGTGAAGGCTGGCAGTCAAAGCATTATTATTTAGGGGATGATGTGACTTTTGAATCTATTGAATTTACTTTGTCGGTAGAGGGGATTTATCATCGAGTACAAAATGAAGATATGTTTGAGCTTGTGGTTACAAGCAGTGAAATAAATAGTTAAGGAGTCCCCGTGCATCATTATAAAGTGGCCGTTATTATAGGTCGTCATCAAATTTCACATGCAGGACATGAGCTATTAAAGCGCAAAGCTTTAGAGGTGGCTGATCAAGTGGTGATTGTTCTTGGTTCATCTTTTCAAGCCAGAAGCCCTAAAAATCCCTTTAATTGGCAAGAGCGGAGAGATATGATTCTCTCAACTTTAACTGAGGATGAAAAACAGCGTACTTTTTGCTGTCCTATTCGGGATTATTATAATGATAGGAAATGGAATGCCGAAGTTAAGCGTATTGTTAGTGAGTATACAAATGATGAAGTCGTGTTAGTTGGGCACAAAAAAGCAGGAGATAAGGATACTTATTATTTAGATAATTTTAAGGGTTGGGACTATATAGGCATTGAGTCTATATACAAGGTAGATGCATCTCAAGTGAGAGCCATTTATTTTGAAGCAGAGGATGTTGGCGCTTCATTGGCATCAGTTAATGATTTGATGCTAGCCCCCGTAAAACAATTTTTGAATGACTGGTCATCAAGACCAGAATACGCCGAACTTGTTAAAGAACACTATAAGATTAAGCAGGAAAAAGCGTTATGGAAGGGCAGCCCTTATGGTGTGATATTTAGTACAGCAGATGCTATTGTCAAATATGAGGGGCATGTTTTGCTGGGGAAAAGAAAGTATCATCCTGGGCGAGGGTTGTGGGCAATTCCTGGTGGGTTTATCGAGCAACATGAGAGTGTTCTGCACGCCGCTTTAAGAGAGTTAAAAGAAGAAACTAAAATTGGTTTAAGCAATAAAGCTTTGATGCATGGTTTTAAATCAGTCAAAGTATTTGACCACCCCAATCGATCATGCCGTGGACGGTTTATTACCCATGCGCATTTTTTTGATTTAATAGCTGAATCATTTCCAGATATTCAAGCGGCAGATGATTTGCAAGAAGTGGCCTGGGTTGCAATTGACAAATTATGCGGTATGGAAGATCAACTTTTTGAAGATCATTTTCATATTTTAAAGCAGTTTTTGGATATTAAGGCGTAGGGTGGGTGGAGAATCCCACCCCTGGATGTTTAAGGAGCCTCTGAACTAAGTTGGTTAGAACTTAGCGCAGAAAAAACGGTCGCTATTTTTCACGAAGTGAGCCGTAATAGTCATTCTATTGCGCCGATCTTAGTGGAAAATATCGGCAGTTTTAGCAAGCTAAAAATAATTGGACTTGATTAGAGGTTCCTTAATGGTGGTGATGTCCATGCCCATGTTCCTGGGCAAACGCTCTATAACTACAACCATCACATTCCATCATCGGTTTATTATCTGGTTGTTGCAATGCTTTTACATTTTCATCTAACAGTTTAAATATTTCTGGTTCAAAGCCTAAATAATGCCCTAAGCCAAAACGAATTTGTGGATATTGCGCTTGCAAATGTTTATGTTGTTCTGCGATGCGAGTGATTAAAGTGCCGGTAAACAGATAGTAAGGCAAGATGGCAATTTGAGTCATGCCCAGTTTAACCTGTCTTTGTACCGCCGTTTCCAGTCGAGGGTAGGTGATACCTGTAAAAGCTATATCAACTAATTCATGCTCTCTTTCTTCAAATACCCAGCGAGCTAATTTGGCTACTTCGCCATTAGCAATTTTGTCAGAAGAGCCTCTGCCTAAAATAATAACCCCGGTTGTTTTAGGGTCTGGCATAGCCATAGAGTCCATAACTTGCAGTAATTGGCGCTTAACCGCTGTTAAAAGGGTCATGCTCACACCTAAGTTCTTACCATAGATGAATTCTACATTAGGATGACGATGTCTGGCTTTTTCTAAATGCTCGGGGATTTCCATTTTTACATGGCCCGCAGCATTTAAAATTAACGGAATGACTAATACTCTTGATGCATTTTTAGCGGCAGTATCAAAACCTTCGTCTAATAAAACATCTGCAAATTCGATATAGCAAACTTCAATATTCCAGTCTGGATGTTGAGCTCTCCATTGCTCTGAAAATTGTTCTATTTCTTTGTTTCCATTTGGGTCACGTGAACCGTGCCCGACTAATAAAATTGTTTCTTTCACAGTTATTCCAGTCTTTTTTGTAGAGCGGACTTTAGTCCGCAATGTTTAGATAAATTTAGCGGACTAAAGCCCGCTCTACACTAACTTTTATCAGCTTTGCGAAAACGATGGGTAAAATTCGCATCATAAAGCTTGGATTTTTTTAATTCAGGCCAGTCTCTTGAGCCAAGGGTCGGGCTGGCAATAATCATGGCCTGGCTATTAATTCCAGCCTGTTTGCATTTGTCTCTAATATTTTCGATGGTGCCACGAATGATTTGCTCTTCACCTGGCCAGCTGGCTTTGTAGACAACTAAAACAGGCGATTGCTCAGACCAGCCAGCAGCTATTAACGAGGTTTGAATTTTTTTAAGCAGGGTGATTGATAAATACAAACACAGCGTGCAGTGATGGGCGGCAAGCTCATCTAAAGACTCACCCTCTGGCATAGGTGTGCGGCCTTCAACGCGCGAGAAGATAACGGTCTGGGTAACTTCGGGTAGGGTTAAGGTTTCAGCGGCGGCTGCAGCAGAAGCCATAGCCGAAGTGACGCCAGGAACGACGGCAACCTCAATACCCGCTTTATCCAAAGGCTGGATCATTTCAATTAGCGCACCATATAGTCCAGGGTCTCCAGTTTGTAAACGCAGGACGGTGGCATTGTCTTTGGCTTTACTAATCAGCCAGTCGCAAATTTGTTCAAGAGTCATACCTTTAGAGTCTTGAATTTCACAAGATTCACTCGCCCAGGTCATGGCTGCTTCCGAAACCAGGGATCCTGCATATAAAATAGCATCCGCTTCACGAATAAGACGCTGGGCTTTCAAAGTTAATAACTCAGGGTCACCAGGACCTGCACCCACAAACCAGATTTTGGCCATGATAAATTTCCAAAAAAAGGAACTTTATATCATAAGTCAGGGGTATCGCGTAGCTTATAAATACCCTTGTATTTTATGAGGAAGCCTTTAAAGTAAATGTCACGGGGCCATCATTAGTGAGGGATACTTTCATATCGGCACCAAACTGACCGAATTGGGTTGAGGGGTATTTTTTTGAGGCTAGCCCGGAAAAATAATTATATAAGGTTAAGCCCGTTTCTGGCGATGCGGCGGTTGAAAAGCTAGGGCGATTACCACTTTGAGTGTTTGCCGCTAAAGTGAATTGTGGAATGACTAATAGGCCGCCATTAATATCACGTAAACTTAAATTCATTTTATCGTTTTCATCTGCAAAAATACGATAATTGAGGATGCGTTCAAGTAATCGATTGGCTTCTTTTTCACTGTCTTCTTTCTCTATGGCAACTAAAGCCATAATACCTTGATTTATTTCACCTAAAGTGATGTTGTTTACAACTACGTTGGCATGGGTGACTCGTTGGATAATTGTGAGCATGGTTAAAATATTATGTTTTTATCAAGAATTACTATAATTATAAATTACATTGTTTTTTACTTTCAATTTCTATGCATTTAATTATATTACTATTGTTCTTATCATTTTCGGTACAAGCAGAAATTTTTCAATGGATTGACGAGGAAGGGGATAAACACTTTTCTGATAAGCCACATCGAGATGCAAAAATATTTCAATTAAATAAGACGTATAGTTATTATCAGGTTAAAAAAATCTATGATGGGGATACCTTGTTATTGATGAGCGGTCAAAAAGTACGTCTATTGGGCGTAAATACACCTGAAGTTGAAGGTCGAAATAAGTTGGCTCAAGCGGGCGGGGAAGAAGCAAAGCAATGGTTACTGGCTCGCTTAAAGAATCAAAAAATAAGATTAGAAAAGGATGCGGAAAAAAAGGATAAATATGGGCGGCTACTTGCTCATGTATTTACGGAAGATAAGCAACATATTAATCTTGAGTTGGTTAAAACGGGGTTGGCAAGTGTGAATGTTTATCCGCCCAGCTTAAAATATACTGGTGAATTATTAAAGGCTGAGCAACAAGCAGAACAAAAAATAATAGGTATTTGGGCGAGGCCAGAATATGCAGTTAAGCCTGTTGAAGATATAATCTCGGGTGCCTTTAAGGGGTGGCAAAGAGTGTCAGGAAAAGTAAAAAGTGTTCATCATGCACGTAAATATAGTTATCTTAAGCTTTCTGATTACTTCTCTTTAAAAATAGCGCAACAATCACTTGAATTTTTCCCTGAATTAGAAAGTTATATTGGTAAAAAAATTGAAGTGAGAGGGTGGATTAAGAGGTACAAAAATAAATATAGTCTATTTGTAAGGCATTCTAGTGCGATTAAATAGAGAGCGGTTTGTTTTAATTGTTCGCGTATTTATTGATGTCTAAGGTGGTTATTTTGTATGGATAAATCTTGGGTCAATGCTAATGATGCAGTATAAATGTATGATTTTATCTAATAACCTAGTAAAATGGGGAGTTTATTGGCGGAGCAAGCTTTAATTTATGGGGCTTGTTTTGTTCTTGAGTTGGATTTTTTTGAGGTGGTAGTGTGGAGCTCAGTGGCGGAGAGATAGTAGTCCAGAGTCTTAAAGACGAAGGTGTTGAATTTCTTTTTGGATATCCTGGTGGTGCGGTATTGCATCTGTATGATGCTATTTTTCATCAAGAAGACGTTAAGCATATTTTAGTTAGGCATGAACAGGCGGCGGTGCATTCGGCTGATGCTTATGCTCGCTCAACAGGTAAGCCTGGCGTGGTGTTAGTGACTTCAGGTCCTGGTGCAACCAATGCTGTTACCGGTATTGCGACTGCGCACTTAGATTCTATTCCTATGGTCATTATCTCTGGTCAGGTGGGCACACCTGTTATTGGTAGTGATGCATTTCAAGAAGTTGATATGGTGGGGATTACTCGTCCTTGTGTAAAACATAACTTTTTGGTTAAAAATCTTGCTGATCTTGCGGTGACCATGAAGAAAGCTTTTCATGTGGCAACGACAGGAAGACCGGGTCCAGTGGTGGTTGATATCCCTAAAGATATTACTGATCCAAATATCAAAATACCTTATATATATCCGAAAGAAATTTCAATGCGTTCATATAACCCTGTTGTTAAAGGGCATTCTGGACAAATTAAGAAAGCGGTTGATTTGTTATTAACGGCTAAACGCCCAATGATTTATGCGGGTGGCGGGGTTATTTTAGGTGATGGCAGTGAAGAGTTAACTGAATTCTCTCATTTGCTTAATTTTCCTGTAACCAATACTTTGATGGGCTTGGGTGGCTTTCCTGCGACTGATAAGCAATTCGTTGGTATGTTAGGGATGCATGGCACCTATGAGGCCAATATGGGGATGCACGAAAGTGATGTCATTATTGCTATTGGTGCTCGGTTTGATGATCGAGTAACCGGTGTTTTGGCTAAATTCTGTCCTTACGCAAAGATTGTTCATATTGATATTGATCCATCATCTATTTCTAAAACAGTTAAAGTGGATGTGCCTATCGTAGGTGAGGTGACGACTGTTTTAAAAGAAATGATTGCACTGATTAAAGCGAGTGATATTAAAGTTGATCAAACAGCTTTAGACGCCTGGTGGAATCAAATCAATAAATGGCGTGATGTTAATTGTTTGGAATACGACAGAGATTCTAAAATAATTAAACCGCAATATGTGATTGAACAACTGTATGAAGTCACCAAAGGGGATGCCTTTGTCACCTCTGATGTGGGGCAGCATCAAATGTTTGCATCACAGTATTACCATTTTGATAAGCCACGTCGATGGATCAATTCGGGTGGTTTGGGTACGATGGGGTTTGGATTGCCTGCGGCTATCGGTGTTAAATTAGCGCATCCAGATGCAGAGGTGGCTTGTGTAACAGGTGAAGCCAGTATTCAAATGTGTATACAAGAATTGGCAACTGCAACTCAATATCGCACGCCCGTTAAAATTATTAATTTAAATAATCAATACATGGGAATGGTAAGGCAGTGGCAAGAGTTTAATTACGAAAGTCGTTATTCCCAGTCATATATGGAAACTATTCCTGATTTTGTCAAGTTAGCCGAAGCTTATGGTCATGTGGGTATGCGTATTGATAAACCAGAAGAAGTCCGACCTGCGTTGGAAGAAGCTTTCGCAATGAAAGATCGTCTGGTTTTTATGGATATCATGACAGACCGTACCGAGAATGTGTATCCGATGATTGAAGCAGGAAAAGCTCATAATGAAATGAAATTAAGAGTAGCTCCAGGAACACCAATCAACAGGGAGTTGGCGTAATGAGACATATTATTTCTATTCTGATAGAAAATGAAGCAGGGGCACTTTCGCGTGTTGCCGGGTTGTTTTCAGCACGTGGTTACAATATTGAATCATTAACGGTTGCACCAACAGAAGATCTAACGCTTTCGAGAATGACGGTGGTTACTCGCGGTAGTGATGAAGTAATTGAGCAAATCACTAAGCAGCTTAATAAGTTGATTGATGTGGTAAAGTTGATTGATCTGGCTGAAGCGGTTCATGTTGAACGTGAGCTAATGTTGGTAAAAGTCAAAGCGACGGAAAATTTTCGAGATGAAGTGAAGCGTTTATCTGAAATTTTTCGTGGGAAAATTATTGATGTGACATCGACAAGCTATGTGATTGAAATGACGGGTCCGTCTGATAAGCTGGACGCTTTTATTGAGGCTTTAGATGAAGAGGCTGTTATTGAAATAGTACGTTCTGGGCCGATGGGGATTTCCCGAGGTGAGAAAGGCTTACATCTTTAAGAGCAGGGAAAGGCTAAAGGCGCAAGGTCGGTTCAACAGAAAAAGCGGTAGAGCTTTGAAGTTTTTTCTGTCACGATGAGTTTTGTAGGGCGGACTTTAGTCCGCTCTTTTTTTTGCTCGCTTTAAAAAATACTTTCTTAGCATTCAAGAAAAAAGTTATAATTACTGGTTACAGTTTATTTTAAAAAGAAAACAGGAAAATTCATGCAAGTTTATTACGATAAAGACGCAGATCTTTCGATCATCAAAGCTAAAAAAGTAGCGATTATCGGTTATGGTTCACAAGGCCATGCACACGCTAACAACTTAAAAGACTCAGGCGTTGACGTTGTCGTTGGTTTACGTGCAGGATCTTCTTCAATCGCTAAAGCTGAAGCGTGTGGCTTAACCGTTAAGAATGTAGCTGATGCCGTTTCTGGTGCTGATGTTGTTATGTTGTTAACACCTGATGAATTTCAGTCTCAGTTATATAAAGAAGAAATTGAGCCAAACATCAAACAAGGTGCAGCTCTAGCTTTTGCACATGGTTTTGCGATTCTTTATAACCAAGTTAATCCTCGTGCTGATTTAGACGTGATCATGATTGCGCCTAAAGCGCCAGGTCATACAGTACGTTCAGAATTTGTTCGTGGCGGCGGTGTTCCAGATTTAATTGCTATCCATCAAGATCCATCAGGCACAGCAAAATCAATTTGTTTAGCTTATGCTTCTGCTGTGGGTGGTGGTCGTTCAGGTATTATCGAAACAACTTTCCGTGATGAAACAGAAACTGATTTATTTGGTGAACAAGCTGTTTTATGTGGCGGTGCGGTTGAGCTAGTGAAAATGGGCTTCGAAACTTTAGTTGAAGGCGGATATGAGCCTGAAATGGCTTATTTTGAGTGTCTACATGAATTGAAATTGATTGTTGATTTAATGTTTGAAGGCGGTATCGCAAACATGAACTACTCAATCTCTAACAATGCTGAGTATGGTGAGTATGTTACTGGCCCTAAAGTAATCAATGAAGAGAGTCGTTTTGCAATGCAAGAAGCATTAGCAAATATCCAAAATGGTGAATATGCTAAAAAATTCATCCTTGAAGGTATGACTAACTACCCAGAGATGACAGCTAAACGTCGTTTAAATGCAGAGCATCCAATTGAAGTTGTTGGTGAAAAGCTTCGTGGCATGATGCCTTGGATTAAAGCAAACCAAATTGTTGATAAAGCTAAAAACTAAGTTTTAAGCTGGTTTGTTAAAAAAAGCTCATCCTATGGTGGGCTTTTTTTGTTTTAACAATCTGAGTTAAATGTTATATTTGACGCAATTTATTTCATTATTTTATAAACATTAATAATCACTATTATTATGAGTAAGCCAAAAAAAGTAGCACTTCTAACAGCGGGCGGATTGGCGCCCTGTTTAAATTCAGCGATTGGTAGCCTTATCGAACGCTATAACGAAATTGATCCTTCAATCGAAATTATCTGCTACCGTAGTGGCTATAAAGGATTGTTGTTGGGTGATTCGTATAAAGTAGATGCAGAAATGCGTGAAAAAGCAGGTTTATTACAAAAATTTGGCGGATCAGTTATTGGTAACAGCCGTGTTAAATTAACTAATGTTGCGGATTGTGTAAAACGTGGCTTAGTTCAAGAAGGTGCAGACCCTCAAAAAGTAGCGGCCGATCAATTAATTAAAGATGGTGTCGATGTACTTCACACAATTGGTGGTGATGATACTAATACTGCGGCTGCAGATTTGGCGGCTTTTTTAGCAGAAAATGATTATGGTTTAACTGTTATTGGATTACCTAAAACGGTTGATAATGATGTTTTCCCAATCAAACAATCGTTAGGGGCATGGACAGCAGCAGAGCAAGGCGCACATTATTTTAAAAATGTGGTTGCTGAAAACAACTCAAACCCACGTATGTTGATCGTACATGAAGTAATGGGTCGTAGTTGTGGTTGGTTAACAGCGGCTACAGCCACTGAATATCGTAAAATTCTTGATAATTGTGAATGGTTACCTTCATTAGGTTTAAGCCGTGATAGCTATGAAGTGCATGGTATTTTTATTCCAGAAATGGGCTTTGATATTGCAGCAGAAGCAAAACGTCTACGTAAAATTATGGACGAAGTGGATTGTGTTAATATCTTTGTTTCAGAGGGTGCTGGTGTAGAAACCATCGTTGCTGAGATGGAAGCGAAAGGCCAAGATGTACCTAGAGATGCTTTTGGGCATGTTAAATTAGATGCTGTAAATCCAGGGGCTTGGTTTGGTGAGCAGTTTGCTGAAATGATTGGTGCTGAAAAAACATTGATTCAAAAGTCTGGTTATTATGCTCGTGCATCTGCGGCTAATGCTGAAGATATTCGTTTAATCAAATCATGTGCTGATTTGGCAGTGGAATGTGCTTTACGCGGTGAAGCAGGCGTTATTGGCCATGATGATGATCAAAACTATGTTTTACGTGCGATTGAGTTTCCACGAATTAAAGGTGGAAAACCTTTTGATATTGATACTCCTTGGTTTACTGAGGTTTTGACTGATTTGGGTCAAGCCAAAGGTGCTAAAGTAGAAACAAGTCACTAGACTTTAAGGTGTAAGGGGGGGGGACTAGTAGTGCATCCCCCTTACAGCATTAAACTATAAAATTATCTAAACATGACTGAAAAAAAACGTTCAATTCGTCAACGTGGAATTTATTTATTGCCTAACTTGTTTACCACTGGGGCAATGTTTGCAGGTTTTTATGCGATAACATCCGCATTAGATGGACGCTTTGAAACATCTGCTATTTCAATATTTGTAGCGATGATTTTAGATGGTTTGGATGGGCGTGTCGCTCGGATGACGAATACTGAAAGTGAATTTGGCGTACAGTATGATAGCTTATCCGATATGGTTTCTTTTGGTGTGGCACCTGGGGTCGTTATGTATATCTGGGCCTTTGGCAGTTTAGGAAAGCTTGGGCTGTTTGCTGCTTTCGTCCATACAGCGGGTGGAGCGCTTAGATTGGCTCGGTTTAACACACAAGTAGAAGTGGCGGATAAACGATACTTTCAAGGCTTGCCGAGTCCTGCTGCCGCTGCTATTTTAGCGGGAGCATTATGGATAAGCTTAGAGCTAGGCTATGAGGTTGAGTCTATAAAGTATTTAGTGCTAGTGCTAACTATCAGTACAGGCCTGCTAATGGTGAGTAATTTTCGCTATTCCAGTTTTAAGGAAATAGACTTAAAAGGCAGAGTGCCTTTTGTCGTTGCTATTGTCGTTATGCTAGGTATCGGCTTTGTTATGGCTCAGGCAGAAATTATGTTATTTGTAATTGCTTTGGGGTATGCAATATCAGGCCCTATTATTACCTTGCTGATGCTGAGACAAAAAAGGAAAAATAGAAAGACTTAAACTTTTCTTGAGTGGTTTATAACATTGCAGTATAGTGACTTGCTATGAATACTCAATCTAACAACATACAAAACGATCAATCACCCATTCAAGGTGAGTGTTTTGTATGTTTGTCTTCTTTCGTTTCTCTCTCTTTATTATCAAGATTTTTGCCCTAGTGGCATATTATCTTTTTCTACCTCAAAAAATAACCCCCTTTTTACTCAACGATTACGTTGAAAATGTTTCATGAATGGAGTTCTCATGAAAGACAAACTAATTATATTTGATACTACTTTGCGTGATGGTGAACAAAGCCCTGGCGCATCTATGACGCGAGATGAAAAAGTTCGGATCGCAAAAGCGTTAGAACGCATGAAAGTAGATATCATTGAAGCAGGATTTCCTGCGGCCAGTATTGGCGATTTTGAAGCAGTTCAAGCGGTTGCTAATGCAGTAAAAGACAGTACAGTTTGTGGACTTGCTCGTGCATTAGATAAAGATATTGACCGTGCTGGCGAAGCATTAAAAGGTGCTAATAGTTCACGAATCCATACCTTTATTGCAACCTCTCCTATTCACATGCAAGTGAAATTGAAGATGGAGCCAGAGCAGGTCATTGAGTATGCGGTAAGAGCGGTTAAGCGTGCTCGGAAATATACCGATAATGTTGAATTTTCACCTGAAGATGCAGGTCGATCTGATGAAGATTTTCTCTGTCGTATTTTAGAGGCTGTCATTGATGCCGGAGCTACCACGTTAAATATACCTGATACAGTAGGTTATAGCGTACCTCATCAATTTGGAGCGACTATTGCTAATTTAATCAATCGTATTCCTAATTCCGATAAGGCTATTTTTTCAGTGCACTGCCATAATGACTTAGGTCTGGCTGTGGCCAACTCTTTATCAGCGGTGATGCATGGAGCAAGACAGGTTGAATGTACCATTAATGGTTTAGGTGAAAGAGCAGGTAATGCATCACTAGAAGAAGTGGTGATGGCGCTACGCACACGTCATGATGTTTTCCCTTGTACAACAGACTTAGATACACGAGAAATTTTAACGTGTTCTAAGTTGGTTTCATCTATCACAGGTTTTCCTGTTCAACCTAATAAAGCAATTGTTGGTGCAAATGCATTCGCACATGAATCGGGTATTCATCAGGATGGTGTCTTAAAGAACCCTGAAACCTACGAGATTATGAAAGCGGAAGATGTAGGTTGGTCAGCAAATCGTATGGTGATGGGAAAGCATTCAGGACGTAATGCGTTTAAGAGCCGTATGACTGAATTAGGTCATGAGTTTAGTAGCGAAGAGGATTTAAATGATGCTTTTTATCGCTTTAAACAATTAGCGGATAAAAAACATGATATTTTTGATGAAGACTTGCAAGCACTCATTTCTGAAGTTAATTCTGATGCTGAAGAAGAACATATTAAATTAATTGCTTTAAAAGTATGTTCTGAAACGGGTGAAGTACCTAAATCCACAGTCACTATTCGGGTTCATGATCAAGAATTGACGGGTAGTGCTGAGGGAAGTGGTGCTGTTGATGCCAGCTTAAAAGCCATTGAAAGTCTAGTGAAGTCTGAGGCTACTTTAGAGCTTTATTCTGTCAACAGTATTACAAATGGTACGGATGCGCAGGGAGAGGTCACGGTCAGGCTGGAAAAAACAGGTCGTATTGTCAATGGTCAAGGGGCTGATACTGATATTGTGATTGCTTCAGCAAAAGCTTATATAAATGCTGTGAGTAAACTACAGGCTCAAGAACAGCGTAAGCATCCCCAAAAAGGGGATGTATGATGCCTGAGCTGTAGGATTAACTTCGGTTTAGCTAGTATTAGTAACGAGGTGATTTTCCCTCGTTACTAATTTTGCCCTTTTATCGATATTACTGAAGATTTTTTAATGGATAATTCAACTCGATTACAGTACCTGGAAGCAATGGGAGTCGATGTGTGGGTTTCCAGAGCGTCACTTCCCCAAGAGCAATATTCCAATATTGATGAAGCGAATGTTTCTGCAATTGCTCAGGTAAATAGAGCGACTGATTCAATTGATGATGATTGGTATTCTTTACAGCAGCAAGTTGAGCAATGTCACCAATGTGCTTTATCAGAAACACGAGCAAGAACGGTTTTTGGAGAAGGTGATATGAAGGCTGACTGGATGCTGATAGGAGAGGCACCCAGTCAAACCGAGAACCAGGAAGGTAAGCCCTTCCTTGGTCAGTCAGGTTTTTTATTGACTGAAATGCTTCGAGCCATCGGCTTAAATAGAGAGACGGCCTATATTACCAATATTGTTAAATGTAGCCCTCCTAATAACAAAGATCCTAAAGTAGATGAACTGAAGTCTTGTCATGGTTTTTTACAGCGACAGATTACGCTGCTGAAACCAAAAATAATTCTTGCAGTGGGGCGTGTTGCAGCTCATTCATTGCTTGGAACTAAAAAACCCTTATCAGAGCTTCGAGGGATTGTTCACCATGTGAATGAAATCCCGGTTGTTGTGGTCTACCACCCTGCCTATTTATTAAGATCCTTGTTAGAAAAGCGTAAAGCTTGGCAGGATTTACAATTGGCTTTAAAAACATATCAACAAGAAAAATAATAATGAGTATATGGAAGTTAATAGATAAAGTTAAAGCATTTGTTATTTATGATGCAGATAAAGAGTTTTATGCCAAGGTGTTTCCTGATTCTGTTGAGAGAAAAGATTTAATGAGATTACGTAGAATGAGGCAGGAAGATTTGCCTGAAGTGCTGGAAATTGAAGCTAAAAATTATAATTTTCCCTGGAGTGAAGGGATTTTTAATGATTGTATCAAGTCGGGTAATTATAGTTGCTGGATATGTGAAGAGCTTGATGTCATTGTAGGATACAGCATCGTTTCAATCATGGCTGGAGAGGCGCATATTATGAATATAAGTGTTGACCCTGGTGTGCAAAAGCAAGGTGTCGGAAGTAAGTTATTAGAACATATGATTGGGCTTGCTACGTCTAAAGCGGAAACCATTTTTTTAGAAGTTAGACCTTCCAATAAAGGCGCTATCTCTCTTTACCAGAAAAGAGGTTTTAATGAAATTGGGGTTCGTAAAGGATATTATCCGGCAGTGAATGGCTATAAAGAAGATGCCGTTATGCTGGCACTTGAGCTGGTAAAGTTGTTCTAAGGTGCTGTGTCAGCAAAGGGAAAAGGTCTGTTCTTTGTCTTTTCCTTCTATGCAGGATCCAAAGATAAAGGACAGAAAAATAAAGTAACGTGCTGGTTATCTGGCTAGCATGAAGGCGGCTTCTCTTTAAATATCATTTTCACTTAAACTATAATGATTAATAGACTGAAAAAACGATTATCCTTTATCTCGCTGTTTTCTTTTTTGCTCTATATCTATTCTTCGCATAGTTATGCCTTATTGAACTATTCAGGGACTTATGAAGGGCCGCATTCATTTAATGCTTCATCTTGTTTTAATCCAGCCTTTAATGGGCCGCATAATGATATTTTGAATATCACGATTACTCATCAGGGTAATGAAATTATAGGGCGAGGGGGATTTGGAGAAACCTTGGCGGGTACGGTCGATAGATCAGGGAACTTCACTGCTACCGTTAAGCATACTAATGGCGGGAGAAGTTCATTTTCAGGTTCATTTACCTCTTCACAAATGAGTTTTACAGAAAATACCATAACACCAGGGCCCGATGGCTGTTTTATTACGGGTTCAGCACTACTTAATAAAATTAGTGGGGCAATTTTAGGGACAAAACCCCAAATTCAGCAAAGTCGTCAGATCGTTCGAGCGACCAATTCACTTATTTCACAACATTTGGCTACTGAGGTTGCCAGTGCTTTTACTTTTATCCCCCTGATTGGAAACCCCTTGGGCGCATCAGCGGATCCGGACAATAGTTCACCGCTCGCTTTTTGGGGAACAACTTCGATCACTGAAATACATGAAGATAGTCGTAATGTTGCAAGCTTTGATACAGATATTTATCAGTTTGTTGGAGGGTTTGACAAACAGTTAGGTCAAGTATTTATCGGAACAGCGTTGACTTATGCTTATGGTGAAACAGAGCAAACAGGGCAAGATAGTAATTCTCAAGTTTTTGGGGTAACGCCCTATTTAGCTTATCAACTCACTGATTTTATGTTTGTTTCAGGGCTGGTAGGGTATAACTATACTTATGTTAAAGATGAAAGTTTTGGTAATGATAGTGATGTGCACGATTATATTATTGAAAGTAATTTGAACTTTTATAAGACCTTTATGGATGCCATTATTGTCAAAAGCAGGGTGGGGACACGATTTCATCATACTTATGTTGGGTCAACTGATAAGTCATTAGATGCAACGACTGATGAACTTATATGGTTGGGTGATTTAGAGCTTGGGTATCACTTTCAAAATAAACTAACGACCTATGTCGGGACTTATTATGAATATTTTGATAGAGAGTCTAGTGCTAATCACTTTAAAGAACATGATGGTATTCTTTATATGCGTGGAGGGTTTGACTACCCGATTTCAGATAAATTAACTTTGGGTGGTAAAGTGCAAGCTGATCTAACGGATGAAGATACTGATATCATCACTGGGAGTGTTAATCTGCGTTTAGCAATGTAATCACATCATTAAATAACATGGCTATGACTCAAACTCAGATTAAAACAAGGTGAGAGTATAGAATGCTGTGGAGCGGACTTCAGTCCGCTATTGTTTAAGGAAGCTCTGATTAAGTTGGTTAGAATTTAGCGCAGAAAAAACGGTCGCTATTTTTCATGAAGTGAGGGGTAATAGTCATTCTATTGCGCCGATCTTCGTGGAAAATATCGGCTGTTTTAGCAAGCTAAAAATAATTGGACTTGATCAGAGGTTCCTTAAGATAACGCGACCTTTATGGCGGACTAAAGTCCGCTCTACAATAGGTAACCTGTTTTTTTGTTCATCGTCATATTAAACCTATCATTCCTGTGGAACCTAAGGCGTGATCGATTTAATTCAACACTTTTGCAAGTTTAGCCATATTTTCTTCAGGTAGCTTAATGATTAAACTGACTTTTTCAGAAAAGTCTTGCTGAGTAATAAGTCCGTCTAATTTCTTTAATTGATATTCAAAATTTTGTAACTCTTTGTAGTCTAGTTCAAGCTTAATGCTGCTATATTCTATATACTCACTAATATTACTGGCTTCTATCACCTTTTTAGCCGTATTGCTGTAGGCTCTGGTGAGTCCGCCAGCCCCTAGTTTGACTCCACCAAAATAGCGAACAACAACGCATAATAGGTTGATTAAGTCTTTACCTGCTAAATGTTGAAAGACGGGTTTTCCCGCGGTTCCACTAGGCTCTCCTGCATCATGAAATCGAGTAATAATGCCTTTTGGTGATTTTATACGGTATGCAAAAACTAAATGAGAGGCGTCGGGGTATTGTTGTTGAAGCTGATTTAACTGTTGAATCGCTTCGCTTTCAGTCTGGCAAGGAATCAGAATGCCTATAAAGCGGGATTTCTTGATTGTTTCTTCAATTGTTTGAGTGGTTTTGACACAATACATTATTTTATTCGTTAATGAGCGTCATTTAGCTGAATATAGCGGTCTAGCATTCGCACAAAATAGTATAGGGATATTAAAATAATAAAAGTGTAATTCCGTATGCACCGATATAAGTCATAACAAAGTAGAAAAGTGAAATGGTTAAACTAGCGGCCAGGTTAATAGAGAGGATACTTTTAAGGATGTAAGTGATAAGAACAAAGTCCCAAAGAGTAAGTAGTCCGAAGAGGTAATAGCTTAGAATACTTTCACTCACCGTTAGCCAGATAACAACGGGAACCCCAAAAAAAGCAACGACATTTTCACAAAATAATACCGCAGTGGCTATTTGTATAAAAAGATGAGAACTTTTGTTAAGAAATAAAATAAGGGCAACGAAGTTTAGTGTCAAGAATGTTTCAATCACCACTTCGATCAGTGCTTCTGATGGTTCGATCATATTGGCTTGAATAAACAGCTCAACAATAAAATAGAACCATAAGTTTTGCTTAAAAAAAGTTTTTGACTCTGGTAGATCGAGTGGATTAATTTTTAGCCAGCAAAGAGGTAGATACAATTTGAAAATATTCATAATTGCGTATTATAGGTTTTGAGTAAAGTCTGTTTGTTCTGTATCGGTATTATAATCATCTGCTTGAAAATGATAATTACTGAATTGGTCATTTAATTCTTGAACCATATCTTTACACTGCTCTAGCTGTAAATGGATTTTAGTTCTGGTTTTTTTATTTTTTGCGACAGATTCATTGATAGGAAGAATAATACGCCAGAAGGTAAGGCTTTTTTCAAATAGACCCGCAAGGTTTTCAGGTAAATTGAGTGTTTTTTGTTTTTTTCTTAAGTTTTTGATAATAAATTTGGCATGTACTTTTGCCATCATTAAATGAACAGGTATCAAAAAAGTAATTAAAATTACAAGAAAGATGGGGCCAATGATAGGGTCAAAAAGTATTTGTACCACGCCCATAGATACTTCAGCAAACACAAGTAGTGAAACGATAAAACCTAAAATAATTAAGGTCGACATATTGATTCGGTCTTTCCAAGTGACGAGCTGCTCTTCAACTTCAGGGATATACACATCATTAATATCACGGATGCTTTTTTCTAGAGAGTGAAGGACTCGATAGGAACGATCATTTTCAATATTTGCCAGGCGTTGGTCAATTTCGGCAAGAGATGGGTCGGCTGGGGTATTTGAAGTGTCAGATAAAACAATAAATTGCCCTGTATGAATACCTTGGTCAGCTAATCGCCTTTGCCATGATGAAATAATTTCATTAGTTTTTTCTGTATTAAGACTAATCTCGGAATGATCAATAATAAAGATGAATTTGTTGCTATCTTGCTGCGAGATTATTTCCGCTATGGACTCTTGGGTTAGTTCTGGAGCGGCATCAAATAAATCGGTAAAGACTAAAACCAAGTCAGACATGCCTAGAATATACTGTGTTAATGCTGAGGGTATTGCTGAATTTTGAGTGGTGTTAAGTACAGGCGTATCAATAAATAATTTACCTTTTAAACGCTCACTATTGACGGTTTTTAATTCTAAGAATGCATTTACTTTACTGCCTTCACCAGACTCGATTGATTCTATTTTTTGACTGATTTGATAAAACGGTAATCTATGATCGGCATCAAGTGCAGTGCCAGGAAGGGTCGCGTTATTTGCTTGAGGTGAATATTGATGAACAGTAAACTTGTGGTGTGATGAATGGAGGCTGCTATCTAAATAGCGGTTAATAAACTCAGATTTTGCAGTAGAAAACCCACCAATTAAACTGACTATAGGCCACCATGAGCTTTTTGTTGCAGTCGTTTCATCATCATCAAGTAATCCTAGGTCATATTCAAGCTGGTCTAGTTGATGAAAGGATTTACTGGCTTTCTGGAGTATAGGATTTGAGGCTGAAAAATATTTATCTAAATTAATTAAATGTTTACTGACTGTTTTCTCGGCCATGAATGAAAACCCTTGATTATAGTTATTTGGTAGGCTTAAAAATAATCTATGAGTATACACCTAGATAGCGAAAAAATAATATTAAAGTGGTAATTATTAGTTAATGCGGGAAATGTTTAAACAATAGTTACTTTTTTGTCTATCAATAGCTGGAAGCTCAGGCTATTGATTTATAAAGGACTGGTATCTGTATTTTTGTAAGGTTTACAGCAGTAGCTTATTGCTGAAGCTTGATAAGTTATTGCTCTACATTCACCGAAAATAATAGGTTGAGTCATGATGAAAAATGTAAAAGGGACTGTTGATTGAGTCATTAGATACTTACTCAGGTTGTTTTTAACTTTTTCTAAGCTAGTTTACTTCACACAGCCACATCCGTGACCGCGCGAAGTCTATATCGCTTGTTTTAAGGGATTTGTGCAGGCATAGTAAAAACAAAATCATTTTTCTTAACTTGAGTGTGGCAGGCTAAACATTCTTCAGCAAACGACTTGTCTTGACCGTAAGGTTGCTGGGATTCACCTTTCCAGCGCGCATACCCCCAGCCTCCGGTGGTTTTATATTTGCTGGAATCTTTGAGCATTATTTCAGTGTGAACAAATTCACCAGGGATTATGGCAGAGGGCCAGTCAGGGTGTTTTGAATTTTTCCATACCAATTTGGCAAGGATAGCCCCTTTTGGCCAAGGGTTTGTTTGTCCGGACCTCGAGGCTTTAATCGCAATATTATTCCCTAAAATAACACGTTGGGTATTATTGTCAGTACGATAGGATGAGGCAATGACTCGCCAGTTTTTTAACCCTGTTGGATATTGAATATTGTTGGCAGTAGATAAAACAGTTTCTGCCTGTATTGAGTTAGAGATTAATGGTATAAGAAGAAGGCTTAATTTTGCTAGTAATTTTCTCATTTATGCTGCGTTAGGTTTGTTATATGAGTATGGGAAGCATAATCTGAAGCGTTATATTTGTAAATTATTTTAGAGTGCTGAAAACTGAAAGTTTCTTCACTTCGAGTGTGATTATCAAGATAAGGATAAAGTATGAGTCGTTATGAACAGCAAACAAATAAAGGGTTTTCACGAGTATTGATTATAACGGTACTTATCGTAGTCATTGCCTTTGCAATTTGGATATTCTGGGGGGGGCAGCAAGCGCAGGAGCTACAAGTTAAAACAATCGAGATTCCTAAGGCAAGAGTGATTGAAGGGCAGAATAAAAACAATAGACTGAGTGGCCCAGAGAGTGAAGAGGCGGCGCGGGATCTTATTGAACTGATCGAGCAAGAAAATTTAAAACAAAAAATGCTGCTGCCCGCATTAGGGGAAAGTGATGCCTTTTTTAGACAGGCGCTGGTTGAAGTCTCGGTAAACTTGTTAAATTGGTTTGAAGTTGAAGGTGTTATTAGTAAATATATAGTGCTCGTTAATGATTTAGCTCAAAATCAGATAGTATTTAAACATAGAGCCTTTTTAAAGCCTGCAACGGCAATAATGGTAAAAGAAGATTCTCAAGGGCTGTATCTGAGTAAGGCAAGTTATAGTCGATACGATAATTTGGCTAATGCGGTGATGGCCATTGATGTGGATAAAGCCTTGCAATTATATATTAGTTTTAAACCACTTTTTGAGCAGGTTTATACAGAGTTTTCCTATCCTGAGGAATATCAGCTGCAAGATGTTTTTCTGAAAGCGGCTGCAAATGTGATAGGTGCGCCTATTATTGAGAATAGAATTGCTTTGGTGCGGCATTCGATAAGATATAAATTTGCAGATAAAAAACTGGAGCAATTAAGTGATGTAGAGAAGCAAATGATAAGGATGGGACCAGAAAATACCAGAAAGATACAGCTAACATTGAGAAAGTTAGTGCAGGCTTTGGTTGTATTGTCAGAGTGATGGGAAAGTAGAGTTTGTGTGTTTTGAATTTGACGTATTGTTCAAAACTAAACTATTATTCTGCCGAGCTTGGTATTATCAAGTTTATAAATCAATGGCTTAAAAAGAGTTGAAGGCTTGTTAATTTGAGCCTGTTAAACAACCATCGTATTAAACGATAGGAGGTTCCTCAATATTCAATCTGCTCAGCCAGAATGAATAGAGAGGCACCGATGCATTGTTTAAAGCCATACCTATAACTTATGAGGGGAGTTAAGATGAAGGAAATTGTTAAGACTATTACAACAACCAAACATCTGATTTTATCTGTTTTATTTTTAAGTCTAGTGTTGCCTGGTGCTGTTTTTGCCCATAGAGGTGCTAAAAATGAAATTGATACATGTCGATTTACTGTAGGTAATGAAGTCATTCATTTTTCAGCTTATACGCCAACCTTTACCGGGGGGGAAGGGTTTTGTCGTTCAATTCCAAATGTAGGGGAAACTCACTTGGTGTTTGATTATGAAGGCAATAAATTGCGTAAAACGACGGTAGAGTTTGAAATTACTAAAGAACCAGAAGGAACACGCATTTTTTATCAAAAACCAGAGAAAATAAAAAAAGGTTCAGTAGATGCGCTGGTTAACTTTGATAATGTGGGTGCAGGGGCTGGGCATTATTTGGCTCATGTCACTATTTTTTATAAAGGGGAGAAGTTAGATTCTCATTTGCCTTTTTCTGTGGGTACAGAGCCAGAGAATGAGACTAATTGGGTGGTGATAATTATTTCAATTATCCTGTTGATTGTTGGAATAGTCGTTTTTGTAAAAATGGTTGGACGGTTTAATGCTAATAAAGCGGATGATGAGTCTATCGACTAATAATATAGTGGGTGGAAGTTTTGTTTTTATTGGCTAGAAGGGGTTTTTAGCCGCGACAGAAAATATTATAGTCGCTGCTAGAAAGCCTCGTCCACTTTCTTCAGTAGTATAGAGTCAGCTTGAGTCTCTATCTATTAAAGAAATGATGGATTGTGAGAGTATTTGAGGGAATTGTGTGGAAAAAAACATAGATTTAAATGAGCGTTCGCTTCATTTACTAAAAAGCCTTGTTGAGCGATATATTCAGGATGGGCAGCCCGTTGGTTCTCGTGTCTTATCAAAAGACTCTGATATAAATCTTAGTCCAGCAACCATTCGCAATGTAATGGCTGATTTAGATGATTTAGGCTTGATTCATTCTCCTCATACCTCGGCAGGCAGGGTGCCTACGGTAAAAGGGTATCGTTTTTTTGTTGATTCCTTATTAACGGTTAAACCACTGGAATCTAATGCGGTTAGTCAATTAAGTAATGAATTGAAAGATGCTGATACTGCGGATGATGTGGTTAGTCGAGCTTCAAAAATGCTTTCTGAAGTCACTAAAATGGCTGGTGTCGTGACCTTACCTAAACGAGAGGTTTTGTGTCTGCGGCATATTGAGTTTTTGCCTTTATCAAATACACGAGTGTTAGTTATTTTTGTTACTAACGAGCAAGAAGTTCATAACAAAATAATTCATACTTCAAAGCAATTTTCTGAGGCGGAATTAGTACAAGCTGCAAATTATTTAAATTCAGTTTATTCAGGGCGTAGTTTGTCAGCGGTCAGGCAAGCGGTTTTTGATGAATTTCAACAAGATCAGCAGCGCATGAATCAAGGCATGATTGATGCGGTTAATATGGCTCAACAGGCTTTTGATCAACAACCTGCTGAAGATTATGTATTGACAGGTGAAACCAATTTAATGGGCTTTAATGAGTTATCTGATATGGGGCATTTAAAGCAATTATTTGATGCCTTTAGCCAAAAACAGGGGGTTATTCATATACTGGATCAATGTCTAGTGGCTGATGGGGTGCAGATATATATAGGTGAAGAATCGGGTTATCAAGCATTTGATCAATGCAGCTTAGTAACATCCTCCTATGCAATAAATGATGAAACGGTTGGGGTGCTAGGTGTCATAGGGCCTACACGAATGGCTTATGAAAAGGTTATTCCATTTGTTGATGTCACAGCAAAATTATTGGGTTCAGCCTTGAATCCTAAATGAACGCCCCCATGTTAAAAGACATTGTTTAAAAGTAATGTCTGGAGTGTTTGAATGAGTAATAATCAAGATGCGTCTGAAGCGCAGTCAGATAGTGATTTGATTGAAGAAGTTCTTGAGCAGGTTGTTGAAGAAGCTGATGTTGTAGATACAGAAACTGAAGAAAAAACAGAGGTGGAAGAGATTTCTGTGGAAGAATTGCAAAAGCAGTTAAAAAAAGCTGAGAAGAAAGCTGAAGAAAACTGGGATAAAGCTGTTCGCACTTTGGCTGAAATGGAAAACCTAAAAAGACGGACCCAAAAAGATTTAGAAAATGCACATAAATATGGTTTAGAAAAATTCGCTAAAGAATTGCTTTCGGTCATTGATAGTCTAGAGCTGGGTATTCAGGCGTCAACTAGTGAGGTGCCAGAAGTCGTCTCTTTAAGAGAAGGCAGTGAGTTGACTATCAAGCAGTTTGAATCAGTTTTCGCTAAATTTAATATTGAAGCGATCGATCCCCAAGGCCAGCCCTTTAACCCAGAGTTACATCAAGCCATGACTATGCAGCCTAGTGCTGATGTAGATGCAAATACAGTCCTTAATGTGTTTCAAAAAGGTTATGTATTAAATGGTCGTTTGATTCGTCCTGCGATGGTGGTGGTCTCGCAAGCAGTGAAAGTTGCTGAGCCTGAACAAGATAAACCTGAAGATGATTCAACAAATTTAGATGAGCAGGCTTGAAATTAGTTAAAGCAACCTCATATCGAAAGCATACAAATTAAAAATTAAAAAGTCTGGAGATTCAAATGGCTAAAATAATCGGAATTGATTTAGGAACGACCAACTCATGTGTGGCAGTTCTAGAAAATGGCACTGCTCGTGTTATTGAAAATAGCGAAGGCGCACGTACTACCCCTTCTATTATTGCTTTTACTGGTGATGATGAAGTATTAGTCGGCCAATCTGCAAAGCGTCAAGCCGTCACTAACCCTGAAAACACATTATTCGCAATCAAGCGTTTGATTGGTCGTCGTTTTAAAGATGATGCCGTTCAAAAAGACATCAAAATGGTGCCTTATAATATTGTTGAAGCTGACAATGGTGATGCTTGGGTTGAGTGTCACGGTAAAAAAATGGCGGCTCCTGAAGTTTCATCACGTGTATTGATGAAAATGAAAAAAGATGCAGAAGCATTTTTAGGTGAAGAAGTGACGGAAGCTGTTATTACTGTTCCTGCGTACTTTAATGATTCACAGCGTCAAGCAACTAAAGATGCTGGTCGTATTGCTGGGTTAGATGTTAAACGTATTATCAATGAGCCAACAGCAGCAGCACTTGCTTTTGGTATGGATAAGCCAGCAGGTGATACAACGATTGCTGTTTACGATTTGGGTGGGGGTACATTTGATGTATCAATCATTGAAATTGCAGAGATTGAAGGCGAGCATCAATTTGAAGTATTGGCTACTAACGGTGATACATTCTTAGGTGGAGAAGATTTTGACTTAAGAATTATTGAGTTTTTGGTTGCTGAGTTCAAAAAAGACAATGGTATCGATTTACACAATGATCCATTAGCTTTACAGCGTTTAAAAGAAGCGGCAGAAAAAGCAAAAATTGAACTGTCATCAACTGAACAAACGGATATTAACCTACCGTATGTCACTGCTGATGCATCAGGTCCTAAGCATTTAAATGTTAAATTGACTCGTGCTAAATTAGAGTCTTTAGTGGCTGATTTAGTTGAAAGAACGAAAGGTCCTTGTGAGCAAGCATTAAAAGATGCAGGTTTATCTGCTTCTGAAATTAATGATGTTATCTTGGTTGGTGGTCAAAGTCGCATGCCTAAGGTACAAGAAACTGTACAGGCTATTTTCGATAAAGAGCCACGTAAAGATGTCAATCCAGATGAAGCGGTTGCCTTAGGTGCGGCGATTCAAGCGGGTGTGCTAGGTGGTGATGTTACTGATGTCTTGTTATTAGATGTGACTCCTCTGTCTCTTGGTATTGAGACTATGGGCGGTGTTATGACTAAGTTGATTGAAAAAAATACTACGATCCCAACCAATGCGGCTCAAGTATTCTCAACAGCAGAAGATAACCAAACAGCGGTAACGGTTCATGTATTACAAGGTGAGCGTGAAGTTGCAAGTGGTAATAAATCATTAGGTCGTTTTGATTTGTCTGACATCCCACCCGCTCCACGCGGTGTACCACAAGTTGAAGTGTCTTTTGATATTGATGCTAATGGTATCTTAAACGTATCAGCTAAAGATAAAGCAACAGGCAAAGAGCAATCTATCATTATTAAAGCATCAAGTGGCTTATCAGATGATGAAGTAGATCGTATGATTAAAGATGCTGAAGCACATGCTGATGAAGATAAGAAAATTACTGAGTTAGTCTCAGCGAGAAATTCAGCTGAAGGAATGATTAACGCCACTGAAAAATCAATGGAAGAACTGGGCGAGCAAGTTTCTGCTGAAGAAAAAACAGCAATTGAAGCAGCTATTGCTGAGTTACAAGAAGTTGTTAAGGCTGATGATAAAGAGGCAATTGAAGCAAAAACTACAGCTTTAACTGAATTATCTGGTAAATTAGCTGAACGTGTTTATGCACAAAAAGCTGAAGCAGAGGGCGGCGCGGAAGCAGGTCCTGAAGCAGCAGCTGAATCGGCACCAGAAGATGATGTGGTTGATGCTGAGTTTGAAGAAGTTAAGGACGACGATAAAAAATAAGTTGTTTATTAAATGTTGGGGTGGTTTTTATCAATCACCTCGATCCATTTATTTTCCTGATATTTAAGAGGACCAAAATAACCGCGGCTTTATGCTGGCGGTTATTTACGTTATGGCAAAAGAAGATTTTTATAAGTTATTAGGCGTCGAAAAGAACGCCAGTGAAGCTGAAATAAAGAAGAGCTATCGTCGTATGGCGATGAAATTTCATCCAGATAGAAATAAAGAAGATCCAGAAAAGGCTGAAAAGAAATTTAAGCAAATAAAAGAAGCTTATGAAATTTTATCTGATGCCAAGAAACGTGCGGCTTATGATCAGTTTGGTCATGCTGGCGTTGATCAAAGCATGGGCGGTGGCCCTGGTGGCAGTGGCGACTTCGGAGATATCTTTGGTGATGTTTTTGGTGATATTTTTGGCGGCGGTGGTGGCGGTGGACGTAGAAGAAGTAATGTTCAGGCTGGATCAGATTTACGCTACAACCTAGAGTTAACTTTAGAAGAGGCTGTTGGCGGGACTGAGGCGACGGTTAAAGTGCCTGTATTAGTCTCCTGTAAAGCTTGTAATGGATCGGGTGCCAAGAAAGGGTCGAGCCCTGTTACTTGTACAACCTGTCAAGGGCATGGGCAGGTTAGAATGCAGCAAGGATTCTTTTCTGTGCAGCAAGCCTGTCCGACTTGCCATGGAACTGGGCAGCAAATTAAAGATCCTTGTCGACCATGTCATGGCCAAGGGCGGGTTCAGGAAAATAAAACATTATCAGTCAAAGTACCGGCCGGTGTAGATACGGGTGATCGTATCCGATTGGCAGGTGAAGGTGAAGCTGGCGTTAATGGGGGGCCTTCAGGTGATTTATATGTGCAGGTTCAGGTAAAAGATCATGCGATTTTTACCCGGGATGGTGCGAATTTATATTGCGAAGTCCCTATTAGTTTTCCAACTGCTTGTGTGGGAGGAACGTTGGAAGTGCCTACTTTAAATGGAAAAGTTAAACTTAAAATTCCAGCCGAAACTCAAACAGGTAAATTGTTTAGATTAAGAGGTAAAGGGGTTAAACCTGTGCGCGGTGGTGCTGTCGGTGACTTACTGTGTCGTGTTCAAATTGAAACACCTGTACGTTTAACTAAAGAGCAAAAGGCTTTGGTTGAGAAGTTGCAAGAATCTCTCGCTGGCGGTGGTAAACAGCATAGTCCTCAGGAGCATTCCTGGACGGATGGGGTAAAAAGTTTTTTTGATAAATTAACAGGATAAAACATGTTGCGAGTAGCTGTTGTCGGTGCATCGGGAAGAATGGGCTTATGCTTAATTAAAGCCTCTGTCTTATCAGCAAATACAGAGTTTTCTGTTGCTGTTTGTCGACCTGAAAGTATATCAATTGGTAAAGATGCCGGGGAGCTTGCTGGCATTGGGCATGCGGATATTAAAGTAGTCCCTGATTTGGCCGCAGTGGTTGATCAATTTGATGTGCTAATTGACTTTACTCGTCCTGAACCTTCAATGCAATATATTGAAATTTGTCGTCAGGCAGGGAAAAAAATCATTATTGGCACGACAGGGTATAGTGATGAGCAAAAGGCTGTCATTAGTGCCGCCGCAAAAGATATTGCTATTGTTATGGCTCCCAATATGAGTGTGGGGGTTAATTTATCGCTTAAGCTATTAGAAATGACAGCAAAAGTGATGGGTGATTATACTGATATTGAAGTGATTGAGGCGCATCATCGGCATAAAGTAGATGCGCCTTCAGGGACGGCATTGCGAATGGGTGAGGTTATTGCTGATACGCTAGGGCGTGATTTAAAAGACTGCGCAATCTATGGTCGTGAAGGCGATACTGGCGAGAGAGATAGAAAAACTATTGGTTTTTCAACTATTCGGGCAGGTGATATTGTTGGTGAGCATACTGTGATGTTTGCTGATGAGGGTGAAAGAGTAGAAATTACTCATAAAGCAACTAGTCGCATGACTTTTGCTAATGGCGCAGTAAGAGCTGCTGTCTGGTTAAAAGATAAGTCGGTCGGGCTTTATGATATGCAGGATGTTTTGGGATTATGATAGACAGAAAATAGTAAAAGTTTTGGGTTAACGGGCTTAAGCAATCAATGGCTTTCTGGTTCAAAGTCAATTTATACGTGGGAAGTGTTTTTCACCTGCAACTTGGAAAGTTGTAGGTGAAAAACACTTCCCATTTTTTTGAGCAAAGGCTTTGATTTATTGAGAGGGAGAGTCCTCTTTTTTATAAAAAAAGCGCCTAATCATACGCCTTTATTGTGACAAATTGATGACATGTTTATGACGAAAAGTAAGAATGATCTGATTTTATAAAGCAAAATTGCTAAAATTATGGATTAACTAGCAAAATGAGCCGTTATGAATAAACACACAGTACTCCCTAAGCAAGGAATTGATGGTCTAAAGCAAAATTGGCGTAGTGATTTTCAGGCTGGTTTTTTCGTGTTTCTTATTGCTTTGCCTTTATCTTTAGGTATCGCTATTGGGTCTGGTTTTCCGCCGTCAGCAGGTATTATTACCGCTGTTGTTGGTGGGTTATTGGTCTCTCGTCTTAATGGTTCTCATGTTGTTATTAATGGCCCTGCGGGTGGGCTGATTATCGTTATGCTAGCGGCGGTAGAGTCGCTTGCTGATGCGGGTGACATGATGTCTGGTTATCGCTATACATTAGCCGCTATTATGATTACAGGTTTGATTCAAGTGATTATGGGACGCTTTAAGCTGGGTAGTTTGAGTGCCTTTTTCCCCGCGCCTGTTGTGCATGGAATGCTGGCAGCGATGGGGATTAGTATTATGGCGCGGCAAATTCACGTTATGCTGGGGGCGGAGCCCGAGCCAGGAAATCTTTTTTCTTTTATCGCTCAAATTCCAAATAGTTTAATGAATGCAACGCCTGAAATTGCAACGATTGGACTGATTTCCTTTGTTATTTTGCTGGTCTGGCCTTTTTTTAAGGGAAGTCGGGTTGGTAAAATTCCTGCACCTATTATTGTCTTGTTTGTCGGTATGGGCTTAGCTCAGTTTTTTGGTATTCAGCATGATCATTATCATTTTTGGCAAGCTGATGTGCATGAGCATTTGATTCCAGCCCCTTTTTTGGTGGAAATTCCTACCGCCTTTTTATCTTATTTTTATCTGCCTGATTTTTCAAAGATTCTAACCTTTGAGTTTTGGGTTGCTACGATAACTATTTGTATGGTGGCTAGTCTTGAGAGTTTGCTCAGTGCTACTGCGGCTGAAAAAATAGATCCTTATAAAAGGAAAACTGATTTAGACCGTGATTTATCGGCAGTGGGTTTAGGAAATGTGGTGTCGGGTTTTTTAGGTGGCTTACCTATGATTGCTGAATTTGTAAGGAGTTCAGCAAATGTAGAAGGTGGCGCAAAAACAGGTTGGGCTAATTTCTTTCATGGTTTAATTCTGTTGTTTTTTGTGGTGTTATTTCCGCATTTTATACACAATATTCCACATGCTTCATTAGCGGCATTGCTGGTTTTTGTTGGCTACCGTAGAGCGACACCAAAGGTGTTTGCAGATGTGTTAGCCATAGGAAAAGACCAGTTGTTTCTATTTGTGGTGACAATTTTGGCGGTATTGGCGAGTAATTTATTGGTGGGTGTGTTTTTTGGTGTGTTTGTAAAGCTAGTGCTCCATTTATCTCGAGGCGTATGGTTAAACAATCTATTTAAAATTCACTTTACCATTACAGAGCAAGGTAATGATGTTACCGTTAAAATTGTTGGCTCAGCCCTGTTTTCTAATTTCTTACCCCTCAAAAAAGCGGTTGATAATATTGAGTCGGGGAAGAATGTCATTTTTGATTTTTCTAATGGTTATTTAATAGATCATTCAATCTTAATTTATATTAATGAATTTAGTGCTCGCTATGAAGGTAACTGTGGAACATGCCAAAAAGTAGGGCATGCTCTGGAAATGTATTCTGATCATGATTTGGCGGTGCGATTAATGACTGCTGATGATAGAAAATAGTTCTTTGATATAGATTTAATGATATTAAATGCTGAATACAAGATTAGTTTTAGACAGGATTATAAATTGTTAATGAATTGTTTGGCATAATTACGTAGAATACCAGTTATTTTTCTAAATTTAGGATGGGATACGCTCGGCAAGGCGTATCCCGTTTGTACATTTATAGGTGACTGATCTTGAGTAATCCTGCTTTACTGTTATTAGAAGATGGAACAATGTTTCATGGTGTGTCGATAGGCGCTGATGGCTGTTCGGTTGGTGAGGTTGTTTTTAACACTTCATTAACGGGCTATCAGGAAATCCTGAGTGACCCTTCGTATGCACGTCAAATTGTAACTTTAACTTACCCTCATATTGGTAATGTTGGCACAACCAGTGAAGATGATGAATCAAATGCAGTGTCTGCAAGTGGTCTAGTTATTCGTGATTTACCTATGTTACTCAGTAGCTGGCGTAGTGAAAAATCATTACAACAGTATTTACTTGATAATAATGTGGTTGCTATTGCTGATATTGATACGCGTAAATTAACCCGTATCTTGCGTGATAAAGGCGCGCAGCGGGGCTGTGTAATAGCAGGTGAAACTATTGATGGAGCAACTGCTGAAAAAGCAATAGCTAGTTTTCCTGGCTTAAAAGGCATGGATCTAGCTAAAGAAGTGACTACCGCTAAACAATATGAATGGACGGAAAATACTTGGACTTTAGAGGGTGGCCATTCGGACGCTTCAAATCTGACTAAGCATATTGTCGCTTATGATTTTGGTGTTAAGCGTAATATTTTGCGTTTATTGGCTAATAGAGGTTGCCGAGTAACGGTTGTGCCTGCTACTACGCCAGCAGCAGATGTGTTGGCGATGAATCCGGATGGTGTATTTCTTTCTAATGGACCGGGTGATCCAGAGCCCTGTACCTACGCGATTGAAGCGATTAAAGAAATTTTAGAACAAAAAATACCGACTTTTGGTATTTGTTTAGGGCATCAGTTATTAGCTTTAGCCAGTGGTGCTAAAACTGAAAAAATGAAATTTGGTCATCATGGAGCTAACCATCCTGTGCAAGAAAAAGCCACAGGGCGGGTGATGATTAGTAGTCAAAACCATGGTTTTGCAGTAGATGAGAAAAGTCTGCCTGCTAATATCAAAGCCACTTATCACTCATTATTTGATGGTAGTTTACAAGGGATTGAACGCACAGATTGCCCGGCCATGAGTTTTCAAGGGCACCCAGAGGCCAGTCCTGGTCCGCATGATGTAGAGTCATTATTTGATCAATTCATCGACATGATGAACACACATTCAGCTAACAAATAATTCAGGTAGATCAAACAAAAATGCCAAAAAGAACCGACATAAAATCGATTTTATTATTAGGTGCGGGTCCTATTGTAATAGGCCAGGCCTGTGAGTTTGACTACTCAGGAACGCAGGCGTGTAAAGCGCTAAGAGAAGAAGGTTACCGCGTTATTCTGGTTAATTCTAATCCAGCAACGATTATGACTGACCCTGATATGGCAGATGCAATTTACATCGAGCCCATTGACTGGCAAACCGTTGAAAAAATTATTGCAAAAGAAAAGCCTGATGCTGTGTTACCTACAATGGGTGGGCAAACGGCATTAAACTGTGCTTTAGACCTTGATAAGCATGGTGTATTAGAAAAGTACGGCGTGGAAATGATTGGTGCTACCAAAGAAGCCATTAATATGGCTGAAGATAGAGACCTGTTTAACCAAGCAATGGGGCGCTTAGGTTTTGAAGTGGCTCGATCTAAAACAGCTCATACCATGGAAGAAGCTTTTGCTGCACAAGCGGAAGTCGGTTATCCGACAGTTGTACGGCCCTCATTTACCATGGGTGGAAGTGGCGGTGGTATTGCTTATAATAAAGAAGAATTTGTTGAGATTTGTGAGCGAGGATTGTACTTATCGCCAACTAATGAATTATTGGTTGAAGAATCGGTTCTAGGCTGGAAAGAATACGAAATGGAAGTGGTGCGGGATACTAACGATAACTGCATCATTATCTGTTCTATTGAAAACTTTGACCCCATGGGGGTGCATACAGGTGATTCAATCACTGTTGCCCCTGCACAAACCTTAACAGATAAAGAATATCAAATCTTACGTAATGTCTCATTGGCCGTATTGCGTGAAATTGGCGTTGATACGGGTGGCTCAAACGTACAGGTTGCGATTAATCCAGAAGATGGTCGTATGGTGGTGATTGAGATGAACCCAAGGGTTTCTCGTTCATCTGCTTTAGCGTCTAAAGCAACAGGCTTTCCTATTGCAAAAGTGGCCGCAAAATTAGCCATTGGTTACACATTAGATGAGTTGAAAAATGAAATTACAGGGGGTGCAACACCTGCTTCATTTGAACCTTCTATTGATTATGTGGTGACTAAAGTCCCTCGTTTTACTTTTGAAAAATTCCCACAGGCGGATGATCGTTTAACCACGCAGATGAAATCTGTGGGTGAAGTGATGGCGATAGGACGTACTTTTCAGGAATCGCTACAAAAGTCATTGCGAGGCCTAGAGGTGGGGGTCGATGGATTAGATGAAATTGTTGATTTAAAAGATCCTGATGCAGCTGATATTATGCAACGTGAAATGCGTCACCCAGGGCCTCAGCGCTTATGGTATGTGGCAGATGCTTTCCGTAGTGGCATGTCATTTGATGATATTCATGAAGCCAGTCGAATTGACCCTTGGTTTTTAGCACAAGTAGAAGACTTGGTATTGACTGAAAAAACCTTGGCATCTAAAACTTTAGCAACCTTAAAAGATAATGAGTTGTTTAAGTTAAAGCAAAAAGGTTTTTCAGATGCGCGTTTAGCTAAATTATTAGGCGCTAAGCAATCTGAAGTACGTAAATTAAGGCATCAGCAGAATGTTCGCCCTGTTTATAAGCGTATTGATTCTTGTGCTGCTGAATTCTCATCGGATACTGCTTATTTATATTCTACTTATGAAGAAGAATGTGAAGCGCGTGTTTCAGATAAAGAAAAAATTATTATCTTAGGTGGTGGCCCTAACAGAATTGGTCAAGGGATCGAGTTTGATTATTGTTGTGTTCACGCCGCATTAGCCTTACGTGAAGATGGTTATGAAACCATTATGGTGAATTGTAACCCTGAAACGGTATCTACTGATTTTGATACTTCAGACCGTCTGTATTTTGAATCACTAACCTTTGAAGATGTGATGGAAATCATTCATCTAGAAAAACCAAAGGGTGTGATCGTACAGTATGGCGGGCAAACACCCTTGAAATTAGCCCGAGATTTAGAAGCGGCAGGCGCACCTATTATTGGTACTTCACCTGATGCTATTGATTTAGCAGAAGATCGTGAAAGATTTCAAGAACTGCTGAATAAATTAAATTTAAAACAGCCGCCGAATGGAACTGCACGTTCTATAGAGCAAGCACTGGGTGTTGCTAAAGATCTAGGCTATCCATTGGTTGTTCGTCCTTCTTATGTTTTAGGCGGTCGAGGGATGGAAATCGTTTATAACGATGAAGCCTTGCAGCGCTATATGAAAGGTGCGATAGGGGTTTCTAATGATGCCCCCGTATTGCTTGATCGCTTTTTAGATGATGCGATTGAAATGGATGTTGATGCTATTTATGATGGCGAAACCTTGTTAATTGGCGGCTTAATGCAACATGTTGAGCAAGCTGGGGTGCATTCAGGTGATTCAGCTTGTTCTATTCCTCCTTATGATTTACCTCAACCTATTCAGGATGAATTAAGAGTTCAAGTGGGAGCGATGGCTGAAGCCTTAGGGGTTCGAGGATTGATGAATACACAGTTTGCCATACAAGGTGAAAATATCTATGTATTAGAAGTCAACCCAAGAGCCTCAAGAACAGCGCCGTTTGTCTCTAAGGCAACGGGCTATCCTTTAGCAAAAATAGCTGCTTTATGTATGGCAGGTAAATCGCTTAAAGAACAGGGTATAACAGAAGAGCGTATACCAAACTATTATTCTGTGAAAGAAGCGGTATTCCCTTTTGTTAAATTTCCTGGCGTTGATCCTTTATTAGGGCCTGAAATGAAATCAACAGGCGAAGTCATGGGGGTTGGTAAGTCTTTTGGTGAAGCTTTTGCTAAATCGCAACGTGCAGCGGGTGTTGATTTGAGTACAGGTGGTAAAGCGCTTATCAGTATTCGTGAAGTGGATAAACCTAAAGTGGTTGAAGTTGCACGGATGTTAATTGAAAATAATTATCAAATTGTGGCGACAAAGGGAACTGCAAAGATAATTAAAGATGCTGGGTTTGATTGTGAAACCGTGTATAAAGTAAATGAAGGGCGCCCAAACACGGTTGACATGATTAAAAACGATGAGATTCAATTAATCATTAATACAACTGATGGTGTTAAGGCTATTACTGATTCATTTACTATGCGAAGAGAAGCTTTGCAGCATCATGTGACTTATTACACAACGATGGCTGGTGCAAAGGCTGCTTGTTATGCATTAGGTGAGCTAGATGCTGGTGATGTGAATTGCTTGCAGGATTTGCATGCGAATTTAGATTAAATGTAAAGCAGATTATTATCTGCTTTACCGTAAAAAAGAAATAAAGGCTGGCTAGTTCCGGCCTTTATTATTTATTTGTCCATCGATAATGGACTGAGAATATAGGAGTTTTAGATATGGCGGATAAAGTTCCCCTGACTGTCGTTGGTGCAGATAAGCTGCGTGATGAATTAAAAGAATTAAAATCAGTCGTTAGACCAAGAATTGTTAAAGATATTTCAGAAGCTAGGGCTCATGGTGATTTGAAAGAAAATGCTGAGTACCATGCAGCAAAAGAGCAGCAAAGTTTTACCGAAGGGCGAATTAGTGATATTGAAGGTAAGTTGTCAAATGCCCAAATTATTGATGTTACAGAAATAGATGCCGGTGGAAGAATTATTTTTGGCTCAACGGTAGAAATAGAGAATATTGATACAGAAGAGGTTGTAACGTACCAGATTGTCGGTGTTGATGAAGCTGATATTAAAGAGGGTCGTATCTCAGTGAGCTCACCTATTGCACGAGGATTGATAGGTAAAGAAGTTGAAGACGTGGTGATGATTAAAACGCCTGGTGGGAATATAGAATACGAAATTATTTCAATACAGTATATTTAAAAGAGCAGGTGAAAGGCTCAAGGCGGAAGGTTAAAAGAGCTGCTTTATTTAAAAGTAGCTTCTTTATTTTTTAGAATTACAGCTAATAGATGGTCGTGTTTTTTGTGGGCATGATCTTTGGTTTGTATTAGAAAGCAAACTAAAGACTCATGCGCCTCAATGCTGTCTTATCTTCGTCTTGGTCCAGTGACCTTTATTACTTTAGGTTCTGGCTTTTTGCGATAGATAACTATAATTTGGCCTATAAATTGAACAAGTTCAGCTTTAGTTTCTTCAATAATTTGTTCGCGGATGACTTTTCTTTCATCTTTTTCTGCACGAATCTTGATTTTAATCAATTCGTGAGTATCTAAAGTAATTTCAATTTCTTTAAGTACGGATTCTGTTAACCCTGCTTGACCCACGATAATAACGGGTTTTAATGAATGGGCTTGAGTTTTTAATTGCTTCTTTCTGACAGAATTCACACTGTTTCCTATTAATAAAATTTATAATTCTACACTACAAACGATATGGCGCGTAGCAAAAGCAGTAATCAATGGATGCAAGAGCATTTTGATGATGAGTATGTAAAAAAGGCACAGGCGATGGGATATCGCTCTCGCTCTACCTTTAAACTGGTTGAAATTCAGGAAAAGGATAAAATCATTAGATCAGGAATGAATATCATTGATTTAGGGGCTGCACCAGGTGGTTGGTCAGATTATGCACGTAAAATTGTGGGTAAAAAAAATAAAGTCATTGGGCTGGATTTGTTGGCTATTGATCCTATAGAGGGTGTTGATTTTATTCAAGGTGACTTTAGAGAGGATGCTGTATTAGATGAGCTAATGCGAGTGCTTGATGGGGCTCCCGTGGATTTGGTTATGTCTGATATGGCACCAAATATTAGTGGGAATAAAGCAATGGATCAGCCTCGTTCTATTTACCTTGCTGAATTAGCATTGGATACTGCGCAAACTGTTTTAACAAGTGGGGGAACTTTTTTGATTAAAATGTTCCAAGGGGCGGGGTTTGATGAATATAAGAAAGAAGTGACAAAATGTTTCACCAGTGTGATGATAAGAAAGCCAAAATCATCTAGAGCAAGAAGTAAAGAGGTATATATTTTAGCTAAAGGGTTTAAAAAATAAAAATCAGCTATATATCAGTAAAATAATTGCGATTATTCGGATGAGTTAATCCTGATATAATCACTTAGTCTTTTAAAAATGAGGGCCGTTCCGGTCTGGGGCGTGTAGCTTGAACGATATGGTTAAAAATGTAATTTTGTGGGTCGTCATCGCTGTTGTGTTGATGTCAGTTTTTAATAACTTTGGTACACGGTCCACTCGTAGTGATGGGTCTATATCATACTCTCAGTTTATTGATTCGGTAAAAGCGGGTCAGGTTCAGCAAGTAACGATTGATGAGCATAAGATTAAGCTAAGAATGCAAACAGGCGAAAAGTTTAGGACTTATGCGCCAGATGATGTTCATTTAATTGATGACTTGTTGGCAAATGGTGTTGAAATTAAAGCTCAGCCACCAGAAGAGCCTTCAATGCTGATGACGTTGTTAATGTCATTTGGTCCAATCTTGTTGCTTATTGCTGTGTGGATATTCTTCATGCGACAAATGCAAGGCGGCGGTGGCGGCGGTCGTGGTGGTGCAATGGGTTTTGGTAAAAGCAAGGCCAGAATGCTAGAGCAGGATCAAAATAAAGTCACTTTTGCTGATGTTGCAGGTTGTGATGAAGCAAAAGAAGAAGTTGAAGAAATGGTTGATTTCTTAAGGGATCCAGCCAAATATCAAAAATTAGGGGGTAATGTTCCTCGTGGCGCGCTTATGGTAGGGCCTCCGGGGACAGGTAAAACCTTGTTGGCAAGAGCGATTGCTGGCGAAGCAAAAGTACCTTTCTTTACAATCTCTGGTTCAGATTTTGTAGAAATGTTTGTTGGTGTAGGTGCCTCGCGTGTTCGGGATATGTTTGAGCAAGCGAAAAAGCATGCACCTTGTATTATCTTTATTGATGAGATTGATGCGGTAGGTCGTTCTCGTGGAGCAGGTCTTGGTGGTGGTAATGATGAGCGTGAGCAAACATTAAACCAGTTGTTGGTCGAAATGGATGGCTTTGAAGGTCATGAAGGTATTATTGTTATTGCAGCGACAAACCGTGCTGATGTTTTAGATAGTGCTCTATTACGTCCAGGTCGTTTTGATAGACAGGTTAATGTTGGCTTGCCTGATATTAAAGGGCGCGAGCAGATTCTTAATGTGCATATGAAAAAAGTGCCTGCCGCTGACGATGTGATTGTTAAATATATTGCTCAGGGAACACCCGGTTTCTCTGGTGCGGATTTAGCTAACTTAATTAATGAAGCGGCACTATTTGCAGCACGAAATAATAAGCGCACGGTGACTATGGCTGATTTAGAAAAGGCCAAAGATAAGTTAATCATGGGTGTTGAAAGGCATTCTATGGTGATGGATGAAAAAGAAAAGAGAATGACGGCTTATCATGAAGCTGGGCATGCAATTGTCGGTAAATTAGTACCAGAGCATGATCCGGTTTATAAAGTAAGTATCATGCCGCGAGGTCGAGCTTTAGGTGTGACAATGTTCTTGCCAGAAAAAGATCAGTACAGTGCAAGTAAGCAGAAACTGGATAGTATGATTTCTAGTTTATACGGTGGACGTATTGCCGAAGAGCAGATTTTTGGTTGGGAGCAGGTTTCAACAGGTGCTTCGAATGATATTGAGCGGGCGACTGAGTTAGCTCGAAACATGGTGACTAAATGGGGTTTATCTCGTCGTTTAGGTCCTCTGGCTTATGGGGAAGAGGATGGTGAGGTATTTCTAGGTCACTCTGTTACTCAAAATAAATCTATTGCAGAAGGTACGGCTGTCACGATCAATGAAGAGGTAAGGAAGATTATTGATCAAAACTATAAACGTGCTGAGCAAATCTTAAAAGAAAATGAAGATATTCTGCACACTATGTCAGATGCTCTGATGAAGTATGAGACTATTGATAAATATCAGTTAGAAGATTTGATGGATAGAAAACCAGTAAGAGACCCTCAAGGCTGGGACGATACACCGCCTCCTTCGAATGATAATGAAGCTAAGCCTGAGAAGGATGAAGCAGCAGATAAAAAAGAGGATGGCAAAGATGGATCCTCAATAGATGGTGCTACTGAGCAAAACTAAGGTTATAAAACTATAAGAAGGAGAGGCTTAATGTCTCTCCTTTTTTTTGTGATAAAGAATTTACTAAATATTCGTAATTTATGTGGATGTAACAACGATGAAAAAAAAATATTTTGGTACAGATGGGATTAGAGGTGAAGTAGGCAAGCATCCTATTACACCAGACTTTATGCTTAAGCTAGGGTGGGCGACAGGGCGAGTGTTTGCAGAAGAAGGTTATGGCTTCGTCATCGTTGGAAAAGATACCCGTATTTCGGGCTATATGTTTGAATCAGCCTTAGAAGCCGGTTTGTCTGCAGCGGGTGTTGATACAAAGCTTCTTGGTCCAATGCCAACGCCAGGGGTTGCTTATTTAACTCGAACGTTAAGAGCTAAAGCGGGTATTGTGATAAGTGCTTCACATAACCCTTACTATGATAATGGAATAAAGTTTTTCTCAGTTGAAGGTAAAAAACTACCTGATGAGCTTGAACTTAAAATTGAAAAATATCTAGATTCCCCGATGACTACGGTTGAGTCTGCAAAACTAGGTAAGGCAAAACGATTAACAGATGCTGCTGGTCGATACATTGAGTTTTGTAAATCAACAGTCGATACTACTTTAGATTTTAATGGTATGAGAATTGTTGTAGATTGCGCTAATGGGGCGACTTACCATATCGCACCCCATGTTTTTAGTGAAATTGGAGCTGAGGTTGTTACTATTGGTGCAGAGCCAGATGGCTTGAATATCAATGAGGAATGTGGAGCAACAAAGCCAGAATTACTAGCTGAAAAGGTTATCGAATATCGCGCTGATTTAGGTATTGCATTAGATGGCGATGGTGATCGCCTGATAATGGTTGACGAGAAAGGTGAAGTGGTTGATGGTGATGAGTTAATTTATATTATTGCAAAGTCACATCAGAGTGCTGGGTCAAAAGATAAAACAGTCGTTGGAACATTAATGACCAATTTAGGCGTGGAGCATGCTCTAAAGAAAATTGGTATAGATTTAATACGTGCTAATGTTGGCGACCGGTATGTCATGGAGATGCTGGATAAACATAACAGTGTATTAGGTGGCGAAGGGTCTGGTCATATTATATGTTTAGATAAGACCACGACAGGTGACGGTATAGTTGCAGCATTACAAGTTTTAGCTGAAGTTCAGCAAAGTGGTAAAAGCTTGCATGAGCTTAAAGCAGATACTCAAAAATATCCTCAAATTTTGAAAAATGTAAGAGTAAACAAAAAAGTAAATTTAGATGAGGTTGAAGAAATTCAGAAGGCAGTGAAAGCAGTAGAGAAAAGCATGGGGAATAAAGGGCGTGTTCTATTAAGGGCATCAGGAACAGAGCCTTTGATTCGGGTCATGGTTGAAGGTGAAAACTATGATGAAGTGCTAAAGTATGCCGATCAATTGGTTAATGTAGTCAAGAAAGCAATCTAAACTTGAACTAGACTGCTTTACCCTATATTATAAGCCGTTTAGTTTTTATTGGAGTGTGACATGCGTCAATCTATAGTGATGGGTAATTGGAAAATGAACGGTACACGTTCAGAAGGGATTGAATTAGCAAATGCAATTATTGCGGGTCTAAATGAAGGTGATAAAGGTATAGCTGTATGTGTTCCTACCGTTTATTTATCAGATATTGAAAATGTCGTAAAAAATACTCCATTAGCATTAGGCGGCCAAAATGTAGCTGATCATGAATCAGGTGCTTACACTGGCGAAACCTCTGCTCTAATGTTAAAAGAATGTGGTTGTTCTTATGCGTTGGTAGGGCACTCAGAAAGACGTTCATACTACGGTGATACTAATGAATCAGTTGCCGCACGTTTTTGCCAGGCACAAAAAGAAGGGATTACACCTGTTCTTTGTATTGGAGAGACATTAGAAGAGCGTGAAAGTGATACAACATTTGCAGTGATTGATAAGCAGTTAAATGCTGTTATTGATATGGCAGGTATCGATGCACTCGCTGATTCTGTTATCGCATATGAGCCAGTATGGGCAATCGGTACAGGAAAAACAGCATCTGATGAACAAGCACAAGAAGTTCATAAATACATTCGTGAGCAACTAGCAGCAAAAAGTCAAACAATTGCTGATAATGTTCAAATTGTATATGGTGGTAGCGTTAAGCCAGGTAATGCAAAAGCTATTTTTGCAATGCCTGATATTGACGGTGGGTTAATTGGTGGAGCTTCATTAGATGCAGCTTCATTTTTAGCAATTTATCAAGCGACTTAAGTAGAAAATATTTATGTATCAAGCAGTTATAGTTATTCATGTGTTATTGGGTCTTGGCGTTGTTGGCTTTGTATTAATACAGCAAGGGAAGGGTGCCGATGCAGGTGCTGCTTTTGGTAGTGCTTCATCTGGTTCTGTTTTTGGTGCACAAGGCGCGTCTTCTTTTTTGTCTAGAACAACAGCGATTTTAGCCGCTTTGTTTTTTGCTACAAGTCTTAGTTTGGCGGTAATGAGTGGTAATACGGAAGACAACATTGACTTAATGGATGCACCTGAGGGTAAAGAGGTTTTTGCTGATGTGCCTTTAGTTAATGGTGCAGAAACTATACCTGCTATAGATACACTTCCCGTTGTTAAGGAAGCGTTACCCGCTGAAGTCATTAAAATTCAGGAAGAAATTGCAACAATGACTGATGCAGTTGAAACTGAAGTGGTAAAAGCTGCTGAATAAAACAGCTTGTTAATACCTCATTAAGTAATACTGCCGATGTGGTGAAATTGGTAGACACGCCATCTTGAGGGGGTGGTGACTTAGGTCGTGCCGGTTCAACTCCGGCCATCGGCACCAAATAGGGATTTTATACAGTCTGTATAAAACTGGAAAGCTCAAGGCTCACAAGGCCTTGGGCTTTTTTTGTCTAAGTTAGGTTCTAACCTAAAAATAGAAAAGTTGTTTCTATTGAAATTGGACTTGATCAGAGGTTCCTTCGGAATACTTCAATACTTTTCTTCTCTTTTTAACCTTAAGAAATAATTCAATGCATGCTTAGAAATATACTGCTACCAACAATCCTTGCCATACTTGCCTATGGGTTTTGGATCAGTCCTGATTTTAAAGAAATATCTGCAGGGGTAGCTATTTTTTTATTTGGGATGCTTGCGCTTCAAAAAGGCTTTGCAACATTCACAGGTGGGGTGCTTGAGAAAATATTACGCAACAGTACCGACAAAATGTGGAAAAGTCTAAGCTTTGGCTTTGCCGCAGCAACACTGATGCAGTCCAGTTCCCTTGTTTCGGTGATAACTATTTCATTTTTAAGCTCAGGTCTGATTGGGCTGGTAGAAGGGGTGGGGATTATATTTGGTGCAAATGTCGGTACAACAACAGGTGCATGGCTAATTGCAGGCTTTGGGTTAAAGGTAAAGATTTCAGCTTATGCAATGCCTATGCTAGTGTTTGGTGTTGTTTTGGTTTTTCAGAAAACAAAATACTTAAAAGGAATAGGCTATATTTTTGCTGGACTAGGCTTTCTTTTTCTTGGGATACATTACATGAAAGAAGGTTTTGAAACTTTCCAGAATCAAATTAGCTTGACTGATTATGCGATGGAAGGTCTATATGGAATTCTGGTCTTTGCTCTTATAGGTATTTTGGCCACGATTATTATGCAGTCTAGTCATGCTACTCTCATCTTGGTTATTACTGCATTGTCCGTTGACCAAGTGTCCTATGCTAATGCTCTCGCACTTGTTATAGGGGCTAATGTAGGGACAACAATTACCGCTATTATGGGGTCATTAACATCCAATACTAATGGCAAAAGGTTAGCTTTGTCTGATGTGTTATTTAAGGTTGCCGCGGGTATTGTGTTTATTTTGTTGATGAATCCAATTATGGAATTGGTTAATAGTATTGCCTCAATGATAGGTCTGGAAGAAACTGATTACACCCTAAAGCTTGCAATATTTCATACTATATTTAATGTATCAGGCGTTATTCTTATGGTGCCACTGATCAATCCGCTTGTTCGATTGGTATCAAATATGATACCTGAAAGAGTCATGCCTACTGCAGCCCCCATGTTTTTAAATGGTTCGGCTCTTGAACTTCCTGATACCTCAATAGAGGCTGTGCGTAAAGAGTCTATTCATCTTTATGATAATGCTTTTTCTATTATTGCTCACGGCCTTAGTTTGCATCGGCATGATATTTTGTCAGGCAATGATCTTGGTATTATTATTGAAAGTAACCAGGAGGTCATCGATATCGATATTGATGAGCAGTACAACATAAATATAAAGTACTTATATAGTGAGATCATTGGTTATATTAGTAAAGCTATTATGGTGATGACTCCTGAGCAAAACGAAGAGCTTTTTGTGTTGCGTGCTGCTTGTCGTGATATTGTTGAAGCGATAAAAGATACTAAGCATTTACACAAGAATATGTCGCAATATATCAATTCAGATAACGAATATATACGTGCAGAATATAATAAAATACGTGTGTTTCTGGGCTCTGTTTTACGTCAAATATCTGAAATGCAATATAACGAAAATCATCCCAGTGTACTCTCGCTTGATACCATTAAGCTAGAAATGAAAGAGAATGATACGACGAACAATGGTCAACTTGAAGTTTTAATCCGCAGCAGTCAAATTACACCGTTGATGGCAACGTCATTGATGAATGACTCGGCATATGTCTATGATGTTACTAAAAACCTGGTGCAAATGGCCGAAGCATTGTTTGCTACGGGGGATATTACCACGAAGAAAGCTGAACGTTCGATTATGCTCAATGAAGATGATGTTGATGAAATAATGGATATAAAAGAAGCAATAAAATCCTTGGGGTAACTAATGAAAACTAAGAAATTAATAAAAAAAGCTCAGCAGCTAATACATATTGGGAATAATGAGCATTATGATCAGACGGTCTCTCTGAAAGAGGTTCTGAAAGCGCTTAAGGAAAAAAAGGTTTTATTAAAAGAAAAGCTAGAGCAAGAGCAAGATAAGAAGAAAATTAAGAGTATTAATCGAAAGCTTGAAGTGATTTCTTCTCAACGTAAAAAAGGCTTAAATTTGATTAAGAAACTAAAAAAGTTGATGGTAACAGCTGATTAAGGAGCCTCTTGATCAAGTCCAATTATTTTTAGCTTGCTAAAACGGCCGCTATTTTCCACCAAGATCGGCGCAATAGAATGACTATTACGCCTCACTTCATGAAAAATAGCGACCGTTTTTTCTGCGTGAAATTCTAAGCAACTTAATCAGAGATCCCTTAAAGGGATGTTGTTTTTATTTGCCCTATGTGACTAGAGGGTGAGGATGGGTGGTGCCTCACTCTGAGGTTTTATTGAAAAATCACGGCTAAACTTACGATAACAGCACTGCTCAATATAGCCCAAACGGTACCTGTATGATTACTTTCCATTTGTTGGCGTAATTGTGAAATCTCTTTGTTTTGACTCTCAATTTGTTGCTTTGTATGGGTCACGCTATCTAAGGCATTAAAAATCAAAGAAGGCATTTCTGGGAAGTGCTCTGCAATTTCTGGAAACTGCTTCATTGCTTGTTTTATTTTTGCTTTAGGTCCAATGCGTTCATGGAACCAGTTTTCCAGAAATGGTTTGGCCGTTTGCCATAAATCAAGATCAGGATATAGCTGGCGACCTAGGCCTTCAATATTTAATAATGTTTTTTGTAGTAATATTAATTGAGGCTGTACCACCATATCAAAACGTCTTGCTGTTTGAAACAAACGTAATAATAACAAGCCAAATGAAATGTCCTTTAATGGCTTATCAAAGATAGGTTCGCAAACCGTGCGAATAGCTGATTCAAAGTCTTCTACTCGTGTATCAGCAGGAACCCAGCCCGATTCGATATGCATGTCTGCAACGCGGCGATAATCGCGGTTAAAGAAGGCTAAGAAGTTTTCAGCTAAATAGCGTTGGTCTGATAGCGTGAGTGTGCCAACAATACCAAAATCAACAGCAATATACTTATCAGGTAAATCAACAAAGATATTGCCTGGGTGCATGTCAGCATGGAAGAAGTTGTCTCTAAATACTTGGGTGAAAAAGGTTTCTACGCCGCGTTCAGCAAGTAATTTGAAGTTGGCACCTTCTTCTTTTAAACGCTCAATTTCTCCAACAGGGATGCCGTGGATTCTTTCCATCACCAGCACTTTTTTACGGGTAAACTGCCAGTGAATTTCAGGGACATAAAGTGCATCAGAATCTTTAAAGTTATCTCGTAGCTTCACTGCATTAGCAGCTTCCCTTACGAGGTCTAATTCATCTAATAATGTTTTTTCAAACTCAGCAACCACTTCTAATGCACGTAGGCGCTTAGCATCAGGCCAGAATTTTTCAGCTAATTTAGCCACTTCATACATCAAGCCGACATCTGAATGAATGCCTTTTTCAATATGAGGACGAAGTACCTTAACAATGACTTCTTCACCCGAATGCAATGTCGCGGTATGAACCTGAGCAACAGAGGCTGAAGCTAATGGTGATTCATCAAATTTAGCAAAGGCCTCTGTTACTTTTTCGCCTAGTTGCTCTTCAATGACTTGTTTTGCAAGTTCATTAGAAAAAGGAGGGACTTTATCTTGTAATTTAACCAGTTCATCAGCAATATCGTCGGGGAGAATGTCTTTCCGAGTAGATAAGGCTTGACCAAATTTGATGTAGATAGGACCGAGATCTTCTAATGTTTTGCGAATCCTGACTCCTCGAGGTTCAGAGGGTTTTCTTAGCCAGTAATTAGGTGAAAAAACAGCCAGGTAACGAATAGGTCGGAATAAATGTGTTTTTAGCACCAGTTCGTCTAAACCGTGGTACATCATGACCCAGTTAATGTGGATTAAACGCATTAATATTTTTGGATGAATCACGTGTTATTCCTATTTATTTAGCTGTTCAATTCGTGCTGATAAGCGGTCAAAATCAGAGCGTATTTCATCGATCTGATTATATAGAATGTCGGCTTCTGGTCCGGCTGGTAAGTCTCTAGTTTCTTCTTGTAAAAACTCTTTGGTATTTGATTTGAAAGTTTCAATACTTTCTGCTGTCCATTGTTGACCGTTACGAAAAAAGTTACCAATTTTATGGGCAATAATATCGCCTGTAAACTGAGATAGCTTTTCTTCTAAATCTATATCTAGTTTGTCAAAAAGTTGTTGAAATTTATGGGCAGTCTCTGTGTCACCAGTGATAGTCACTTCGCCATTAAAAATAGAATGCATGGGGGTGTTACTTAATCCCATTAAACCTAGTGCTGATAAGGTGCCGCTAATCGTTGCATCAACTTCAGGCAGGTAGTTTTCAAGCACCTGAATTTTATCTTTCGTTGGGCAAAGGTAGATAGTTTCATCAACTGGCTGGATATTAATTGCGATAACTTTTCCAGCAAGCGGGATAAGAAATAGACTAACATCTTCATCAAGCGAGACGTATTGATTTAATGCTAATTCTAGTGTGTTGATTAGTAAGGGTTTAACAATCATTTAGTTTCAGTTGATGGGGGTTGGTGGAGGGAGGTTATTTGTCAAAATGTAAATCCCTTTAGTCGCTTTTCAATGTAGGGCGGACTTTAGTCCGCCATTTTTACTTATTGATTATGGCTCATTTGTAGCGGACTGAAGTCATTTCTACAATTAAAGGCCAGTCAATTAGCCTAAATAAGGGGGCAGGTCTTTAGCTTGTTTTTACATCGTTTACTGCATAAAGGCTAAAGCCTTTACCTGGCAACAGGACATTGATTAGGGTTATATCTTGTACCCTCTATGCACAGCAACAATTCCCTGGCTCATATTGAAGTATTCACAGCGCTCTAGGCCTGCCTCTTCCATCATCTTTTTCAATTCATCCTGTTTTGGATGCATACGAATAGATTCTGCTAAATAGCGGTAGCTCTCTTCATCTTTAGCCACAAATTTACCGATTTTTGGTAATAGTTTAAAGGAATAAAAATCGTAAACTTTTTCTGTGACTTTATCAATAGGGTGTGAGAATTCTAAAACAATCACTTTACCACCCGGTTTTAGTACTCGCATCATCGAGCGAAGTGCGGCATCTTTATCTGTTACGTTACGTAAGCCAAATGCGATACAGACACAATCAAATGTATTGTCTTCAAAAGGGAGGCATTCAGCATTGACTTGAGCGTAATTAATGTTACCGACCAAGCCTTTATCAATTAAACGGTCGCGGCCTGTACGTAACATTTCTGAATTAATATCAGCTAAAACAACAGAGCCTTCTTTACCGACCCGTTTTTCAAATAAAATAGTTAAATCGCCTGTTCCACCTGCTAAATCTAAAATTTTATCGCCATTTCTAACATTGGCTAATTGAATAGCAACACGTTTCCAGACGCGATGAATACCAACAGACATAAGGTCATTCATTATATCGTAGTTGCTAGCAACGGAATCAAATACGCCGCGCACCATGCTGACTTTATCGTCAGTGGCTACATTTTTAAATCCAAAATGGGTTGTGTTTTCGTTTGTCATAATCTTACCGTGTGTGTTGCGACTCTTTGCGAGTATGTCCAGCAGCTTGCAATTTATCAAGATAAATTTTCCAAAGTGTTTGCTGCTCAGAACCTAATTTATACAGCATATCCCAAGAATAAATACCACTCTTGTGGCCATCAGTGAAACTGGGTTCTATCCCGTAATTGCCAATCGGTTTTATACTTGCAATATTAACGTCTTGTTTGTCTAATTGTAGAACTTCCTGTCCTGGTGCATGGCCTAATGCTTCAGCAGAAGGGGAATATACACGCAGGTATTCACAGGGGAGTTTAAAGTTCTCACCATTATCAAAACTGACTTCAAGGATATGTGAAGCTTGATGTAATGTGATATTGGTGAGATTGCAATTTGCTGGGCTTACATTTAATCTCATACTTATAGTATATAACGACTTAAATCTTCATCTTCTGCAAACTCAGTCAAATGTGAGTCAACATAAGCCGCATCAATTGTGATTGATTTTTCTACCATATCAGATGCTTCAAAAGAGATATCTTCCAGCAAGCGTTCTAATATAGTGTGGAGTCTTCTGGCTCCAATGTTTTCAGTTTTCTCATTTACTTGCCAACCGAGCTCGGCAATACGTTGAATGCCATCAACAGAAAAAGTAAGCTCAACCCCTTCTGTTTTTAACAAGGCTTGGTATTGCTCAGTTAATGAGGCATCGGGTTCGGTCAAAATACGTACAAAATCATCAGCAGAAAGTGCGTTAAGTTCAACTCGAATTGGAAAGCGGCCTTGCAATTCAGGGATTAAATCAGAGGGTTTGGTTAAATGGAACGCACCAGAAGCAATAAATAAAATATGATCAGTTTTAATCATGCCGTATTTTGTACTGACTGTACTACCTTCAACTAAAGGAAGTAAATCACGTTGTACACCTTCACGTGAGACGCCACCATCGCCACCACCCATATCAGAGCGTTTACAGACTTTATCTATTTCATCAAGAAAGACGATGCCGTTTTGTTCGACTGATTCAACAGCTGATTGCTTGATTTCGTCTTCATTCACTAGCTTTGAAGCTTCATCTTCTTGTAATGCTTTTAAAGCATCAGCAATTTTCATTTTGCTGGTTTTAGTTTTATCACTGTTCATGTTTTGAAACATGCCTTGCAACTGGCTGGTCATATCTTCCATGCCAGGAGGGGCCATAATCTCAACGCCAACAGAAGGGGCTTTTAAATCAATTTCAATTTCTTTGTTATCAAAGTCACCTTCACGTAATTTTTTACGCATTTTTTGACGGGTAGAAGATTCTGAATCAGAAATCATGCCGCCTTCAGCTGCAGGTAATAAAATATCCAAAACTTTTTCTTCTGCCGCATCAGCCGCTCGGTTTTGAACTTTTTCTATTTCTGTCATGCGGTTCATTTTTACCGCGGTATCAACTAAATCACGGATAATGGATTCAACATCACGGCCCACATAACCTACTTCAGTAAATTTAGTGGCTTCAATCTTGATAAATGGGGCATTGGCTAAGCGCGCTAAACGCCGAGCAATTTCAGTTTTGCCTACACCTGTAGGGCCAATCATTAAGATGTTTTTTGGGGTGATTTCTTCGCGTAGCGTTTCAGCAACGCGCATACGCCGCCAGCGGTTACGTAAGGCAATAGCAACAGAACGTTTAGCACTGGCCTGACCAATAATATGTTTATCTAGTTCACTTACAATTTCTCTGGGTGTCATTTGGCTCATTCTATTTACTCTTGCTCATTGCTTGGTTCTGTATCTAGTTCTTCAATACGGAGATTATGGTTAGTATATATGCAGATGTCTGCCGCAATATGCAGAGATTTTTCTACAATGTCACGTGCACTTAAATCTGTATTTTCTAATAAGGCAATGCCGGCTGATTGAGCAAAAGTACCACCTGAACCAATCGCCATTAGGTCGTGCTCGGGTTCAATAACATCACCAGTACCCGAGAGAAGTAATGACGTTTTTGAATCAGCAATAAGGAGTAGAGCTTCTAGTTTTCGTAAAGCGCGATCTGTACGCCAGTCTTTAGCCATTTCTACTGCAGCACGGGTTAAGTTACCACGGTGCTTTTCAAGCTTGCCTTCAAAATGTTCAAATAAAGTAAAAGCATCGGCTGTTGCACCAGCAAACCCAGCAATGACTTTGCCGTGATATAAACGACGCACTTTTCGTGCATTGCCTTTCATGACTGTATTACCTAAAGAAACCTGGCCATCACCACCGATGACTACTTTGTCGCCGCGGCGAACAGAAATAATTGTTGTGCCTCTAAAACTCACAGAATACCCACTGATAAAACTTAAATCAGACAATTCTACATGCTCTGAGATAAATAGGGGGAAATTAATGAGTTATCTATAGAATATAGGGTAGTATTTTAGAATTAAGGTGGCAGCTTAATAGATAGTGCTGTTATGGGGGATTGATGAGTAAGATAGGGCGGACTGAAGTCCGCTCTACAATAGACTGAGTTGCAGGAGGGTTATTTATTGATAATCAATAATATGCCCTTCTCAGCTGGGCATTTTTTTGCATTAACTTTGACTTTAATGCGTGCCGCACTTTTTAGTGAAGTCGGTAAATTTCCTTTAAACTCAAAAAAATTGGACTTCTCTTCTGAGCGCATTTCAATGGGGATGTTTTTTGCCGTTACTTCAACTTCTGCTGGGTCCATGATACCTTTAACCCAGAAAGAAAACTCAGATCCGGCATCAACTTTTGCTAAATGTTTAGGCACAAAATGACTAATGACAGTTGATTTGCAGCCGCCACCACTTTTGTTACCAGTAGCGCCACCTCCACCGTGACCACCTGCAGCATTTGCGCTAACAGGGATTAAACATAATACTGAGACTAATGCAGATATAACAAGAGATGTTTTCAACGGCTTTACCTTTGTAATTATTTTAGATGGAAATTTATTATAACCTTAATTCAATTTCTGGAAAATAACAATTATCCTTGACTGATCGTTAAAAGTAAGTTATTAGGTCGAGAGTATCCTATGCTTTTGAGTCTCTTGCAAAACGCTAATTTTTTTGAAAGTTAACTTTACGATTACACTTAAATTTCTTTATTTTTTCAAAAATAATGTGGTTAATCCTGATGAGTTCGAACGTGTTAATTACATTAAAGCTTTGGGTAAAGTGGGGAGAAGAAGAGTTGTTTAATGACAGATTCTCAGGGGTTTCGTGAGAATCTGTTATTTTTCTTGGCTCTGTCACCGTTAAGTGTGGAATTTAATTGCTCTTAAGTCCTCTCTTGCTGAGCATAGGTATCTACACAAATTTTATGTAAATAACAGCAATCAAGAATTTGTGCTCTTAAGCCCTTTCCCCAGAGGGGGGCGAGAGCTTAAGAGTGAATTATACCTTTTCAACACTTAACGATGGCATAGCCTTTTTCTTAGACCTCTTTTTTTCGATTATAAAAGAAGTATCCTAATCCAGCAGCAATTAAAAAACCAAAAATAGGAAGCATATTGTCTGAGCTGTTTTCTGATTTAGGTGAATTTGGAAATCTAAACTTGGTTAAAACGCCTAAGCCTGAATCATTAATATCTATGGTAATAGATCTTGCATTGAGTCTTAATAATTGTACTTCTCCACCATCAAAAGCCTTAAAGTTTTTTGATCTGATTTCAGTAAAGTTTGGGTAGATGGGGGCTGATGAGAAATCAGCTTTAGAGCCTAGCGCTTGCGCTATTTCAACTTCTAATTGTTCAGTCGATTTACCTTTTGTTTGGAGTACTATGGGGGCGTCATTATCAAGCATGAGGCTAATAGAGCCACCCGCTGGCTCTAGTTTTATATCAGAAACAAAGTCTCTGTTATATTCAACGACGGCGGTATAAACCAAGTTGATAGAAATATCGACAGAAGCATTGGCAAAGCTTTTTCCTGGGATGCTATAGCTTATCTCTTGGTTGGTATAGTCTCGAGTAGTGAAACGGTCTATAGCAAATCCTGCTTTATTGTAAATAAGAAATTCAGCTTTGTTTTTATTTAGCTCGACAATAACACCTCGGTCACTCGGTGCTTCGTTTTTAATGCCAGCAATAAGTGCGCCCGCTGCTTTTTTTGAGACATCAGATGCAGTGATGGTTTTTTTATTTTTTGTGCCTTTAATAAAGGCTAAACCATTAGATTTATTAACTGCCCCTTGATTTAATGATCCTTTTTCACTGTGCCAGGAAACAAAAGAAGAAAAAGCCGTTTCAATTGATCGTTTAGGTGCCCCTGTTTGTATCAGTAATTGATCAGTTTTTTCAGGATTATTAGCCATCCCCGTTGAGGGTAGAGCCATGGCAAAAGCTAGGAGCATGGCTGAACTTAAGACTTTTCTTTTTATCATTTTTTATCCTCAGTATATTTAGTCAAGCCTATCATAGTTAGTTATTGATTGAAAAAGCTTTCAATCAATCTACTTATGATTTATTTATGAATAAATTTGAAGGGTCTATATTAAGCATTCCAAAAGTGTTGATACTTTAAATTGTCTTCTCCAGAGGGCGGTGGCTGGGATGAAGGGGGATGGACTGCCAGAACTTTTGGAGCAACTAATATAAATAATAAATACTCAGCTAGTTATATTAAAACCGCGTAGAATATGCACCCTTAAATTACTTTACACAATAAATAATTATTGTGCTTCGCTACTCGGAATAAAACATGCTCGCAACCGCAAATATCACCATGCAATTTGGCGCTAAGCCATTATTTGAAGACGTTTCAGTTAAATTTGGTAACGGCAATCGTTACGGATTAATTGGCGCAAATGGCTGTGGAAAATCAACCTTTATGAAAATTTTAGGTGGAGACCTTGAACCTTCAGGGGGAAATGTTTCAAAAGACCCGCATGAGCGTATTGGTAAATTGAAACAGGATCAATTTGCTTATGAAAAATATGCGGTGATTGATACCGTTATTATGGGGCATGATGAGTTGTGGAAGGTAAAGGCAGAGCGTGATGCAATTTATGCCAACCCAGAAATGACAGAAGAAGATGGTATGCGTGCAGCAGAACTGGAATCTGAGTTTGCAGAAATGGACGGATACACAGCAGAAGCCCGTGCAGGCGAGTTGTTAGCTGGGGTAGGGATTGATGTTGAACAGCATTATGGCCTGATGAGTGAAGTGGCACCAGGCTGGAAATTACGGGTATTGTTGGCGCAAGCCTTGTTTGCTGAGCCAGATATTATGTTACTGGATGAGCCAACTAACAACTTGGACATCAATGCTATTCGCTGGTTAGAAGGTGTGCTTAATGAGCGTAACTGCACCATGGTTATTATTTCGCATGATAGACATTTCTTAAACAGTGTTTGTAGCCATATGGCGGATTTAGATTATGGTGAAATCAGAGTTTTCCCTGGTTCTTATGATGATTATATGCGAGCAGCAACGCAAGTCATTGAAAGTATGCAAGCTGAAAATGCTAAGAAGAAAGCCCAAATTTCAGAGCTTAAAGCCTTTGTGAGTCGGTTTTCGGCCAATGCTTCAAAATCAAAGCAAGCAACATCAAGAGCTAAGCGGCTAGATAAAATCAATTTAGATGAGATAAAACCTTCAAGTCGTCAAAATCCTTTTATCCGTTTTGAACAAGATAAAAAGCTGCATCGTTTAGCCTTAGAAGTTGAAGGCTTGGGTAAAAGTTACGAGACTGAACTATTTAAAGAACTAAATCTAATGGTAGAAGTAGGGGAGCGCGTAGCCATTATCGGCCCCAATGGCATTGGAAAAACAACCCTATTAAAATGTTTGATGGGTGAAGTACTTCCATCAGCAGGATTTGTTAAATGGTCAGAAAATGCAGATATTAGTTATTGCGCACAAGACCATGCGGCTGATTTTGAAAATAATGAGTCATTAATTCCCTGGATGGATCAATGGCGTAAACCAAAGGATGATGATCAAGCTATTCGAGGTACTTTAGGGCGCTTGTTATTCTCTCAAGATGATCTTGAGAAAAAAGTCGGGGTGCTTTCCGGCGGCGAGAAAGGACGGATGATTTTTGGTAAGCTGATGTTACAACGTGCCAATATCATGCTATTAGATGAGCCAACAAACCATTTAGATATGGAATCAATTGAATCATTGAACTTAGCCTTAGAAAATTACGATGGCACCTTGATTTTTGTCAGCCATGATAGAGAATTTGTCTCATCACTCGCCACCCGAGTGATAGAAATGACGCCAACAGGTATCGTAGACTTCCGTGGAACCTATGAAGATTATTTAGACAGCCAAAAACAAAGCTAGCAAAAAAAGGTAGGAGAGGCCTATTGGCCGCGACCGGATCAAGTCAAGATTCAAGATCAAGAGCAGTCGCGGCCAATAGGGCCCCTCCAATTATCTAAAAGTATTTAAGATAACGTAGATGAACATAGAGCAACTCAAGTCATGTAGGATGGACACTCTTCGTTTTGCCGATCCTACCGTATTCCAACTATTTGATTTAATAGGATGAAAATACGCTGAATAGGCAAGGGTATTTCACGCTACAATATTTTAAGGAACCTCTGATTAAGTCCAATTAGTTTTATCTTACTAAAACCGCCGATATTTTCCACGAAGATCGGTGCAATAGAGCGACTATTACCCCTCACGTCGTGAAAAATAGCGACCGTTTTTTCTGCGCTAAATTTTAACCAACCTAATCAGAGCTTCCTTAATCATCAACTGTCATTTAAGGTATTTAACCTAATCTGAAAGGGTTATTTAACATAGTTTAATTGCGGTTTTTAATCTTGTTATCCTCTGATCACGGCTATTCAGCATAAGTCAGTCTGTTAAATAGCTAAGTGTTTATTTTAAGTGTAAGATTTTCAAGGATTATTTTGAACTTTGTTTTTCTATTATTGTCGGGGGCTGAGAGTGGGTCGTACATTGGGCTCTAGCGATTTTCTCTAGGGCTTTTATGGTGCAAATATTGCTTATTTCTGGGATTGTACTTTATAAATCTTAGGAGAAATCTATGCTTGGTTGGCATCGAAGAACTTTATTTTTAATCGTGCTACTTTCTTTATTTAGTAGCTCTTATGCTTTTGCGGGAAAACACGGAAAACGGTGGGATAGAATACCTAATCCTTTTGTGTTTATTGATCAGTCAGGGGTTCCCCTGAGTACGACTATTAATGCAAATAGTGTTGTTGTATCGGGTATTAATACTTCAATAAGCATTAGTATAACGGCTGGGCAATATGCCATTAATGGAGGAAGCTATAGAACAAGCTCTAGTTCTGTTGTTAATGGTGATGTAATCAATGTTCGTCAGCTTTCATCTAGCCAGTATTTAGCCACTCATAGTGCGGTTCTTAGTCTTAATGGTGTGACTGATAGTTTTGATGTAACAACACTGGCAAACACTTCGGATAGTACGCCGGATGCGTTTGATTTTACTAATCAAACGGGAGTCGCTTTAAATTCAACTATTTTTTCAAATAGTATGACTGTTTCTGGAATCAATGTAGCAACGGCAATTTCAATTAATGGCGGCGGCTTTTCTATTAATGGGTCTGCTTATAGTTCAAGCAGTGCGATGATTAGTAACGGCGATAGCGTCACTATCAGCTTATTAACGTCTACAAATTACAGTTCGACGACACAAGCCACGTTGACAATTGGTGGGGTGAGTGGTGTATTTAGTGTGACCACACTGGCTAACCTTACGGATAGTACACCAGATTCATTCAGCTTTATTGATCAGACCGAGGTTGATATTGATAGTGTTAATACCTCGAATGAAATTACAGTGTCTGGTATCAATACGACAACAGCTATATCTATTACTAATGGCGAGTATGCTATTAATAATGGTGCTTATACTGTTGCTGATGGTGTGATTGCCAATAGTGATCGGGTGACGGTAAGACAAACGGCTTCCTCTTCATTTTCTACAACAACAAATGCGACATTAACCATTGGTGGGGTGAGTGGTGTATTTAGTGTGACCACACTGGCTAACCTTACGGATACTACACCAGATTCATTCAGTTTTATTGATCAGATCGAGGTTGATATTGATAGTGTTAACACCTCGAATGAAATTTCAGTGTCTGGTATCAATACGACAACAGCTATATCTATTACTAATGGCGAGTATGCTATTAATAATGGTGCTTATACTGTTGCTGATGGTGTGATTGCTAATAGTGATCGGGTGAGGGTAAGACAAACGGCTTCTTCTTCATTTTCTACAACAACAAATGCGACATTAACAATGGGTGGGGTGAGTGATATATACAGTATTACTACTTTGGCTGATACTGTATTAAGTTTTCAATTACCTCCGCAGTCTGCTGGAGATGCAACATTTACCAGTAATCATTTTTCGGGTTCTGATAATTGCACTATGTGTCATAACAATCTGACTGATAATCAAGGCAAAGATGTTGCTATTGAAAAAGATTGGTCGGCAACCATGATGGCTAATTCAACACGCGACCCTTTCTGGAAAGCTAAAGTAAGAACAGAGTTAAATCGTAATCCACATTTAGCTGATGTTATTAATGATAAATGTAGTCGCTGTCATGCACCTATGGCTAATTTTGAAGCTAAGAAAAATAATGAAACCTTTGAGATTTTAGATGATGGTTTCCTTAACCCTTCTCATCCACGCCATGATCAGGCAATGAATGGCGTAAGCTGTACACTTTGTCATCAAATTCAAGACTCGCCAAAACTAGGTACATTAGAAAGTTTTACCGGGAAGTATGAGATTGGTAACAATAAAGAAATTTATGGGCCATACGGCGACTTGTTCCCCAACCCAATGGTGATGAATACCGGTTATACTCCTATGTATAGTCTGCACACTAAAGAATCGGAAATGTGTGCTACCTGTCATAATGTAAAAACCCCTTTTGTTGATGAAGCCGGTGTGGTTTTAAGTACAACATTAGAATCTGAGTTCCCTGAACAAATGCCATATTCAGAATGGTTGCATAGTGATTATGCAGAGACTAATAGCTGTCAGTCTTGTCATATGGAACGAGCTAACGGCGTACCTATTTCTAATCGCCCTATGTGGTTACAAGGGCGTGATGATTTTGCTGTGCATGAATTTGTTGGTGCTAATACCTTTATGCTGAATATATTGAAAAATAATAAACAGCAATTAGGTGTTAAAGCGACTAACTTTGATGACATTATTGCAGCGACAAATAGTATGTTACAAAGTTCGGCAAGTATTGAGTTATTAACTCAATCGTTAACTCAAGGGCAATTAGATTTTAGTTTGAAAATTAATAGCCAAACAGGTCATAAACTGCCAAGTGCTTACCCATCACGTCGTGTTATTGTTCATGTAACGGTGCTGGATAGTTTGAATAATGTGGTATTTGAATCGGGAAAAGTGAATGAAAATGGCAGTGTACAAGGTGTAGATTCTGACTTTGATGCCTTAGTATTTGAGCCTCATTACAATGTAATTACTTCACCTGATCAGGTTCAGGTTTATGAAGCTATTATGGGTAATAGTCAGGATGAAGTGACTTATACTTTATTACGGGGTGCTGTTTATTTAAAAGATAATCGATTATTACCCAATGGATTCAATAAAATAACAGCGCCTGAAGATGTTGCCGTTGCTGGTGGAGCTTTCAACGATAATGATTTTGTCGGGGGTAGTGATCAGATAAGTTATCGTGTGAGTGGTTTAGCTGATGGAAACTATACTGTGCATACTGAACTTGTTTATCAAACGATTGCTTATGGTTTTGTCAGAGATTTATTTGATGACAGTTCGGCAGAGGTTAATGACTTTAAAAAGATGTATCAAGAGTCAACAAGTAAAACATCTGTGTTAACTTCATTAGCGTTTTCTGTTCAATAAAGCGTAATAACTGATTGTGAGCAAGGATGCTTGCGGTTGGTTTTGAGTTTAAATGCAATGTTTATTAATTCCACCTATTTACCTCTCAATAAAAGTGATTAAAATGAAGTCTGTTATTTTTATCTAGAGTCAATGAGGTTATCTATGTATTATCATTGTCAGCAATTTTTAATGATAAACAATACATAGATGAAAAACGCAAAAGTCAGCATAGGTTTAATTAACCCCAAAAGCCCTGAGAATGTTATGTCCGTGATGCGTTCGGCGGGTAACTTTAGCGTTGATCGTGTTTTCTATACGGGGGCACGTTATCCCCGCGCATTAAAACTTAAGCCTGGTTCGGTCGATATGAGTCGTAAGGTGAGTCAGCATATTTCCTTGTCAGAAGTGGCTGATTTTATAGATGATGTGGATGAAGGTATGAAACTCATTTGTGTTGAGCTGGTTGAAAATGCAGTGCCTTTACCTGAATTTCAGCATCCAGAACATGCCTTGTATGTGTTTGGCCCAGAAGATGGTTCGATTAGTCAGCAAGTTATTGATAGGGCCGATGCTGTTGTTTTTATACCGACTATTGGCTGTATGAACCTTGCAGCAACAGTCAATGTGGTGCTTTATGATAGAACTGCCAAATTATCACAGCCATTAGAAAATAATGAGCTTATTCGGCAAAGTCGGGATATTAATAATAGTTTGAAAGTCTCATTGATAATGAAGGAAAGGTGTAAGTAGTTAGGCACTTATCGATGAATCTTTGATACCGAAAATGAATGCGGCTACATTTTTTCTATGAGCTTGCGCCAGGATTGTTTAATCATTGTCGCGGGTGGATATTCAAAATCGCAGTAGCTTTTAGGTAAGGTCGATTTATATTGCAGTAATTGAGTTTCAACTAACTGCATTTCTTTTTTGTTTAGCATTTGAAAGCCTCGTCCATATTTCCAGCCATAACCCCAGCGGTACCAAACAGGAAAAATAGGTAAGCCGCCGAGCCTAACGCCAATATACATGGTTTCAGCAAGCAGTTGGTTATCAGTGGAGTTTAAAACACATTCGCGTAGCGCTCGGTCTGCTTGTTTTTTCTGTTCTCGACTGCCCCCTTGCCAATAGGAAATATCATGGGTAATACAACAACCGCACCAAAGGTTAACATCAGTTAATGTGCCGTCTGGAAATTGTGAACAACCATCACTACTAAATGCAGTCAGTTGTTCGGCTATAACTGAATTGCTTAGCAATAAAAGTATGCTAATGATTAACCTTTGATAAGCTGTTGTTCGCATTGCTTAATTCCAGCTTTTTAGTTCATTAAAATAAAAACGTGTTTTTGATTTAATTTGTTGTTCTTTATTTTCTATATAAGAGGCTAATAAAATAACCAATAAGCCTAATATAATGCTACTAATCCAGGGTGTGTTTGAATATAAATTAACCGCATATTCCCAGTAGAATAAAATCCCTGCAAGAACACTGATATTACCACAGAAAAAAGCTAGTTTTTCACGGTATTTCATACCATAGACTGTTAAAAAGATACCTGATGCAATGGATGCTATAGGGGCAATAATAGCCGTATCTTGTGGGCTTGTTAGCGCGCTGATATTTAAACCGACAATAATTAGTGAGCTAATAAAACGATAGAATCGAGAATGGTAGGCGACTTGTCCTGATAAAGAAAATAAAATAAAGCCTGCAGGTAAAATAAATAACGGGTTACTTATATCCCCATATTCAAACGAGACATTACCCCAAATGGCAATGGCTGCAAAAGTCCCTATCCATTGTGCAATATAAATAACAGTCCCTGATGTTGTGTAGCGTCTAATATCATAAATACAGTAAACCACAATAATAGCCAAGATAACCGTCGTTAATAATGCAGAGCTGGGATGCAGTAGGCTGCGGCCAATAATAATCCATAATGGTAGACTCAGTAATGCTCTGGCGGCGAGGCCTTCAAACAAGCGCATACTGCTATCATTGTGCAGGCCCTGTTCAATATGTCTAATAAATACAAAGAGTGCTGCAATTAAAAAAGGGGTGATTTGTGCATCTCTGACGGGGAGTATCAGAACTATATTGGCAGCACATGATACAAGCAATAAGGTCTTAAGATGTTTGCGAGCTAATATGGAAAAACTGGCATAACTGACCAGGACTAGCAATACACCTGTAAGAATTAAGTCTATAGCGATAATGCCAGGGCTGACATGGTTAAACTGTAGGGAAATAAAGGCGGGTTGTAATGCATTACTACCATGAATATAGGCATATATCATGGCGCTGACCTGTGAGACCTGTACTGATAAGAAAGCGGTACCTAAGCCAAAAAATATTCTGGCACCTTTGGTTTCATTAAATAAATAGGCGCAAATTAATCCGCCTCCACATAATAATAAAGTGAGCCCTAAACTGACCCAGTAACGATAAGTAGCTGATATGTCACTGTATCCCTGTAGCATAAAGCTAATGGCTGACAAGATAATTAACAAGGAACCTACCCAGCGTAAATAGCTACTTATTTTAGCCGTCATGCTTTTATCTGATGGGTTACTTTCTGCCGTAACCGTGTGTTGATGTTCTAAAGTTGAAGATGGGTACATAGCGGTCACCTATTTGTTGTGCTCTGATGGGATGTCGGTATCACTGAGTTCTTCAAGCAGCATCTTTAATGCTTGTTCCTCTTCTTCTTGTTCAAAGTTATCCAGCAAGGTATCTGCCGTGTTTTCAGGGGTATCATATTCAGAACTTACTACGCGACCTTCCCAGCGATCAAAGACCTGTTGAACACTGTCTATAGGATTTACTGAGTTGTCGTGTAAGGTATCCTGCAAATGAATACGGTTTTCTCTAACCGCTAACATTTCTTTTTTATTATTTAAAATTAATAGCTGTTCTTGAATGCTGTTAAGGTCATCTCTGATTTTATTTTCTTGTCCTGTACTGGCTTCATGTTGTTGCTCAAGCAGAGTGATTTGTTTTTTTGTTTGCATTAAACGTTTTACACATTGCAGGGCTTTCTGTTCATCCTGTTTTTTTGCTTTAATGGCACGAGCAGTCCATAGGGTTTCTTGCTGTTTTTGTTCATCTAATTGTTTTTGGTATTGCTCTGTCATTTTGCTAATACGATGTAAATGTAAGCGGGTTTTACTGGCAATAGCTTGTAAATCTTGAATGGCAGCTGCAGCAAGCGCTTCGTGATTTTCAAACTCATCGGCTGCCTGGTCAATTTGACCTTTAATGCTGATATATAGGCGTTTTAGGCTGTTCATAATAATTTTCCGTTGTTAGGGTGTGTTCATAATGCTTATTACAAGACCCGTGCCATTTTTTAATAGTCTTATAAATCAACTTGATAAGAATATTTTGGTTGTTACGCTGTTGATTTTTGTTCTTTATATGTCTATTTGCTGTACATTTAATGTATGTGTTGTTTAATGAAATTTCATTTTCATGGCTACTAATAAACCACAGCTTAAAGAGTCATATATCATCAATTTCTTAACAATATTTGAAATGTTATCTATAAAAGTAGGAGGTGCCTATTGGCTGCGACTGCTCTTGATCTTGTTCCAGTCGCGGCCAATAGGCCTCTCCTACCGATAAGAGCAACTTAGGAGATTACTATTTTTTTATAAACCTGTGGTTTGTATAGAGCCATGTTCATTTTTATCAAGAAAATCAATTAATATGAAAAAACTTTCTGCAAGTCAATATGATTTCTTTAACCAAGTGGCATCACTTGCCTTTGTTAACCCGTTTAGTGAACAACGAGAGCAAGCAGATTGCCGGTTACTCAATATTGCAATGGGTACAGAGAGTATTTTTCATAGATCAGAAATAATTCAAAGGTTATTGCAAGAAAAATTACAAGAGTTGGGCGAATTTAAAATCATTGATTATTCGGCCAAAAATCAGGAAATAATGAAGTACTCATGGCTTTTTTATCAATTCCATGAATTTCAAAAACCCTTTATTGAATTGATAGAAAAGCAGCGTGTAGTGGGTGACAAGGCAATTGAGCTTGGTTTTGCAAAGGAATTAATCTTATGTTTTAAAAAAGCAGGTTTTGATGAGTTAGAAACAGAGAAATTTATTGCTTTGTTCTATCAGTTACATAGAGGGTTTTATTTTATTAGTTCTGCAATTTCTGGGAATTGCGCTTCAATTATCGAGTTACGGATGCGTTTATGGAATAATATTTTTACCTTTAATCCTCAGTGGTATGTAGATTATCTTTGCGGAAAAATGGAAGATTTTTCTACTTTATTATTGGGGGCAACAGGGACAGGAAAAAGCTTGGTTGCACATACAATTGGGTGCTCAGGGTTTATCCCCTTTGATTTAAAAAAGAATTGTTTTAGAGAAAGCTTTACCCGTTCATTTCAGTTTATTAACTTATCTCAATATCCCGCCTCATTATTAGAGTCTGAGTTATTTGGCCATAAAAAAGGTGCATTTACCGGGGCGATAGAACATCATCAAGGCTTATTTGCACGATGTAGTGAATACGGAGCTATTTTTATTGATGAGATTGGGGATATAGATATACCTACTCAGGTCAAGTTGTTGAATGTTATTCATGATCGTACTTTCTGTCCTGTGGGTAGTCATGAGAAAATGAGGTTTTCCGGGCGCGTTATTAGTGCAACTAATCGTAATATTGAGCAACTGAGGAAAGAGGGAGCATTTAGAGATGATCTTTATTATCGCCTTTGTTCCGATGTGATTGAAATTCCCAGCCTACAACAGCGTATACAAGAAAACCCAGATGAATTAAGGCATTTAATAGAGAGTTTACTCAACCGAGTAACAGATATTCCAGCCCCTTTATTAGCAAATCGAATAGAAACCTATATTAGGAAGACAGTTCCAGAAAATTATGCCTGGCCAGGTAATGTACGGGAGCTTGAACAATGCATTAGACAAATATGTATTACAGGCCAATATCAAATAGCTAAACAAAATAACAACACGAATCAGCAGCATGAATTTGTTCTTTCTGAAACGTCTGAAGAGAATGGTGCTCAGCAACTGTTACAGCGTTATTGTCGTTTTCTTTATGATGAACAGGGGAGTTATGAGGCTGTAGCAAGAATTACTCAACTAGACCGTCGGACAGTGAAAAAATACATTTTAGGGCCGTGAATTTTTAGTTTTTTTGTAAGACAGGGGGGTAAAGGCTAGTGTTTTTAATTAGTTATTTTTCAAAAAAGGGTATATTAAGTCTTGTTTAAGACTGGCAGAATTACTTTATTCCCGCTGAGACGCCTCGGGAATAATTTATCTATTTAATACAGAAGAATGCATGTTTTTAATGATAAAACGCTAAAATTGCCAGAGAAAAAAATCCTTATATTGAGCGTACAAAGCGGTTGATAAACAAGTCCGCAGATTCGTTCGACTCTAAATATTTATTAAATAGTGAAAGGGCATCTGAAACGGAAATATAAGCAAAAGCACCTTGGCCTTTTTTCATTAAAAAAACTTCATGCAATTGGTCAAAAAATTTAACGCGGCTTTTTGTTGTTTCAGTCATTTTTCCTCTCCATATTTTTTTGTTACATCAACTGTAACTATTTTGATATTTTAGTTTTGTGATCTGCTTTGTAAATCGTCATTAAAAAACTAGAGGGTCATCACGTTTCTTGAAAGATTATGAATTAACCGAGAGCTTAACCTTAAAATTATGAGGTCATTTATATTCATGGTTATTTACAAACCACAGGTTAAATAAAGACACAGTGGAAACGCTGTTATTTTTATGGGTAGGAGGGTCCTCCAGGCCGCGACCGAGATAAAATTAAGAGCAGTCGCGGCTAGAAGTCCCTCCCATTTAAAATCTCATGTTTTTAAATTCAGTTTGGTTTTAGTCATTACTTTTCTTCAACCTGTGGCTTGTTTATAGTCATATATTCTTTTATCTTTAAAAGAAAAGAAAACGTTGAAGAAGAAAATTATTTGACTCCCCTCTCGGTAATTGCTCCTGCATTACTCTACCTCCTGCATCCATGCAGTCGACCCAACCTGCCGCCTGGGGGGCGAGGACTTTTAACTTAGTGTTAATAAAGGAGGGATTTCATGGTAGTAAATAAATCACAAAACTAAGGTGAACACTTCATATTTTTATTTTCATCGAATTTGTATGATAGACCCACGTTTTGAGAAAAACATTACTCCTCTAAATAACCAAGGTACAAGATCATGAAAACTTTAACATCAGTCGCAGTATTAACCATCGCATCAGTGCTTTCATTTAACGCAATGGCTAAATCAACCGTGAATAAAAGCATCATCGTTAATAAGTCTATGAACAAAGGCAATGCAGCGATTGCCATCGGTAAAGACAATTCTGCAAACGTCGGTTCAGTTGCGCTTAAGGACTCTAGAGTAAATAAAAGCATTATCGTTAATAAATCACTAAATAAAGGCAATGCGGCAATAGCGATAGGACGTGATAACTCAGCTAACGTGGGTTCAATTGAAGCGAAGAATGCCCGAATCAATAAAAGTATTATTGTTAACAAATCAATGAATAAAGGTAACGCGGCTATTTCTATCGGTCGAGGTAACTCAGCAAGCGTGGGATCAGTAGCAATTAAAAACTCAAAAATCAATAAAAGTATTGTGGTTAACAAGTCAATGAATAAAGGCAATGCAGCAATCGCGATTGGCAAAGACAACAGTGCAAGTGTTGGATCAGTCACGTTTGAATAATCAAAGGTAGTAACTCTAAGGAAATAATGAACAAGGATGTTCTGTTAATTTCTCCATTAGCAAATCACTAAACAAGGTCAGAGACATTTATTAAATGACACAAAGTGTAGCTATAACTTTTTAATATGGCGCGTTATACTGCGCTCTAGTTCTTTAATCTAAATTAAAATTAAATACAATGACAGATATTCAGGTGGTAAGTGATACTCAGCAATCATTTTCTTTTGAAAATGAAGTGGGTGCAGTAATGAGTTCGTTTAGTAACAAAAATGAATTAGAACATTCAACAGAAATTCCCTTGCTTAGTTATCATATAGCTTTATTACTTTCTATCTGTTTTGGGTGGACAGGGTTAGATAGGTTTTACTTAGGTAAAATAGGAACAGGCATTTTAAAATTAGTCACTTTTGGTGGTTTCGGTATTTGGTGGCTCATTGACATCATGTTTTTACTTTTAAATAAACAAACGGATGTGTACGGTAGAGATTTATTTGAAAAAGATAAAAAAGAAATAACCGTTTTATGCTTGTTGGCACTCACGGGTATCTGGCATTACTTTTATTTAGGGTTAAATCGTTTAGGGTTTATAAAAATTGGAATATTGGTGTTGAGTTTTATATTCTTCTCTTTCGATATTTATCAGGTAGGCATGCTGTTTTTATTTATCCATATAATATGGACAGTGATTGACTTGTTTCTTATTCTAAGTGGGCGCATGAATAGTGATATATATGGAACGCCTGTTGATAATAGTGGTGTTAAATATCAAAGTATTGCACTTATTTTTGCTATTACGGGTGGATTCCTGGCTTTAGATAGATTTTATTTAGGGCATCGAACACTAGGGCTTATTAAGTTATTTTCATTTGGTGGTTTTGGATTATGGGTTGTGGTTGATTTTGTTTTGATTTTGCTCAATTCATTAAAAGATTCAAATGGTGAAACAATGGTACAAGGGTAGGTATTTATAGCGGTTTGATGAGCATCATTTAAACCGTTTTTTCTGCGCTAAATTCTAACCAACTTAATCAGAGGCTCCTTAAGGAACCTCTGATTAAGTTAGAAAATTTTCTGTAAAAGAAATTTTACTGATTTTTTTGAAATTTTCTCATTTTTCATTCTAAAACACCTTCTTTTTACCGCTATTTCCGTCCAAAACTCGATTT